>Ga0209611_10004853_pt1 | contig 22848 bp, 13 predicted proteins | sample S1TSphgellanicum_3_FD_187693 | JGI IMG/M metagenome (GOLD analysis project Ga0209611, IMG submission 187693) | Host-associated microbial communities from peat moss isolated from Minnesota, USA - S1T2_Fc - Sphagnum magellanicum MG (SPAdes) (version 2) | ecosystem: Host-associated > Plants > Peat... | reverse complement strand
ATGTGGAGCAATAAAAAAAAAAAAAAAAAGAGTAATGAAAACTGCCAGATTTCTATATTTGATTTTCAGTTTGTAGTAAAGAGAATTATACAAGGATGATTAAAGATTTTGTACTTTCATGTCTGCCTATATTTGGCTAAATCTTCCTAGGGATGATGGCCACTACTTGGCTAAATCTTCTTAGGGATGATTGCCACTTTTTTTTTCTTTTAAAAAATATATATATTATAACATCATCTTGGTATGTATGGATGATCACCACTTTGGCTACAAAACAAAAATTCCTGAAAACAACAACACTGGTGACTGCAAGTCCCCAGTTTGAATGAATGACATGATTGTAGAAGCCCATTCCTTTGTCCACCGCAGGAGCAATGCAGAGTAGTAGTAGGGTTTAGGGTTTAGGGTTTAGTACACAGAATCTCACAATCTGCAGCAATGTAAGGGGCAACATGATGTTGAAGTCTTTTGTCTTCTTGTTGGATTTTATTGAAACTGCAAAATGGGTTTGAATGTAAAGCATGCAGGCAAAGCTGTTTAACCCCTCCTCCTCCTCTGCATGCATGCTCCATTTCCTCCGACCATAAAATTGGCTTCACTGGGAGAAAAACAGAGAGTTTCCCATGTTCTCTGTGTCAGCTAATTTCTCACTTCTCATGTCAAAACTGGAAAATCAAACAAAACTCCTCCCACAGGCTTATAGGATCTTCATATCAATGTGAACCCTGCTAAGGGATATGGTGGTCTGGAGTACCTGTATGGATTGAGCCTTATGAAAAGGGTCTTCCAAAATCAGGCTTGCTTTTAACTAACCTTAAGCTTGGCCACTACAGAGTGTGGTGGTTTAGAGTATATAGATTGAGCCAAATGAAAGGGTCTTAAAAAACCAAGCTTGCTTTAACCTTAAGCTTGACCACATGATCATGGACATTATAATTGCCTATGGTAGATTAGAGTGGAATAAGGCCCCTCTTCAAATTGAGTAAAGCTCCCTTAGAACTCTTGGCGGCCTTTGGTGAGGTGTGGTGCCCCCATTACACCTTGAGTGCCAAAGACAATCATAGAATTAGATGGACCTACCAACTACCTAAGTTGATTAATTTGATTGACTAAGTTGTGCTTGATTGTGCACGGTGGTTGGGGTGGGTGCCACTTGAAATGCACCTTTGACTTCATCTTTGTGTTCTTGCACCCTGAAACCTTTAAGCATATGCTTGTTCTAACTCCTAACTAGATCTATTCATCACACGAAACATAAGGTTAGTTGGAGTCTTCCTAGACTCAATCTAGCTTCAACTCACTAATTAAATCTAAACTTGCAAAGACTTAATTTAAGTGCAACTTCCACACGGAAGCATTCCTAGGATGACTCCAAGTCATACAAGTTCCCAAGGGACAACACCGAGTGATGTCCCAAGAGAAAACTAACTTGTTCTTGATATGACATTTCAAAATGTTGCCCCCCAAACACCACCAAGGTGCTCAAAGGGTAATTTGGGGCAACATCAAGTGTTGCTTTAAAACAACACTATGTTGCCCCCTAGAACAAACGCTTTAAAACAACACTATGTTGCCCCCCAGAACAAACACTTTAAAACAACACTATGTTGCCCCCCAAAATAAACTTATGGTCATCTCAAGACAAGCCCAACTCACCTTGAGTCTCAATCCCTAAACCCCTTGGCCCAATCTGCAAGGTGAATTGGGGAGTTGAACTCCACTTTGCCAACTTGGTTTAGCCACCCACACTGCCATAATGCTGTACCATAGTGGTTTTGTGTGAAACTTGCCCCATATGTATTGAATTTGCATGGAAAGGCATGTCATTCACGTCCTCCTCATAGAAGTCAATGTCCTCATTGATTTTTTTGACATTTCACCACTTTGTAATAAGCCCCCACTCATCATGCACTTAACACAAACCATTTTGGGATTAGTTATTTCCTAACTTTGGTTTTATTTGTGTTGTATCCTTTCGATTCATCATGGGAGGAATCTTAAACACCATTTGTGCCAATTTGCATTATTATATGTGACAACTTCCCACTCTTCAATGTAATTTTTCTTCTCGAGTAATTCAACTTACATGAGAGTTTTTTCCTATTTGGAATCCATGTTTAGGTTTCATTTCAATGACCTTAGGCACCATGTTGGGAAAAAGTTGTTATATGATTGAACATATAATGTTAAATTGGGCTTTTACAATTTAGATTTTTAAAATTTTAAGGACACAAGTTGTGACTCCATGCATTGTAACCTTTGCCCCCACAAAACCTTCAATTCAAAGGCATTCCACTTAGCTTGCACACATCACTACTTCAATTTCGCCTAATCAAGCCCATTATTGGCAACAACAAAATGTAAACATTCGAGTGCAACTTGTAAAGCATCTTGTATGGCCTATGGCCCCACATATTTCATTATGAGATGGCTTGTGAAAGCTTCAAGCATTTTAAAGTTCTAAATATTCAACCACACAAGGTCGCCAACCTCTAATGGAATATGCTTTCAAGTCTTATTAGCTTATTTTTCATAACTTGCCTATGTTTTTTCCAAATGTTTTTTGGCTTTTGTGTTCATATCTTCAAGTTTTTTAGCCATTTCCTTGGCAATTTTGCCTCCCTCCTACCCTTGGGATGGTTCAATCCATGAGTTGCCTTACTTCAATTCACAATGCTAATCCAAAGGGACTTACTTTCATGGCATAATGTTTTGTGAAGTATCAAAACTCCAATAAACCCAAGTGGTCCCCAATCCTTATGATTAACACTCACATAGTTTCGAACATATTGGTTTAGTGTTTCGTTGACCCTTAGTTTGGCCATTGGTCTACAAATGAAAAGTCATACTGAACTTTAACTTAGTTCCAATCTTCTTCATAAGAAAATTCCAAGTTTTGTATGTGAATTTTCCATCATAGTCATTTACTAATATCTTTAGCATGCCATTGTGCGTTGCCGACATATCAAAAAATAGATTTGATGTGTTTGTCATTGTTGTTTGTGGTTTTAATTAGTTCAAACTTGGCTAGTTTGGAAATTTTGTCTCCCACCACCAAGATGGCATCCTTTTGTTGTTGCTCCAAATGGCATGTCATAAAGCCCATTAAAACTCCTTCATATGAATTAATTGAAATAGGTAGGATTTTATATAACTGTATTTATTTTTATTCACTAACTTTTTTATTATTTCACACAAGTGCACAGTATGTTTTTTTTCATTTTAGGCCAATAAAAGCTTTTACTTAAAGTCACCCTTGTGTTCTTTTTTTCATAATGTCTTGCCATAAGCACATCATGCAAGATATGCATGACTCTTGAACACAACTTTCTTTGCGGTACATAAACACATGACTACTTTCATTTGAACAACATGCGCAAGAAGGTGATCCCTTTCAACTTCCCCTTATTGTGTCAAGTCATCATTCACATAACTTTCTTTCATTTTGTCTTCAAAAAAAATTTCACTTATGAACATGGTGCAGAGGGTTTGAGTAATCTTTGAAGGCATTTCCTTTTGGTATTCTCCTTTTGATTTATACCAAATGTTAATTAATGCATTGGCCACAACATAATCTTTACTTGACTCATAGATCAACTTTATATGCATGAACGCCAAGGTGTCATGCTAATGTAGTTGTTTTGTGCTAGCCTTTAGTTGTATTTCAAAATATTTCAAGGGCACATTGTCCATGAAAACCTTCATCTTTTGTGATCATAAGTAATTTTGTTACCATGTTTCAAGACAACTTACTATTACAAACAATTTTCATGAATTGGGCATCTTAATTAGGCCCCTACTAGCTTCTTGCTCTCAAAGGCAATAAGATGTTCTTGAATCAACATGATCCCCAATTGTAAATCCATTTACATTAGTGTGTACTTCAAACAATTTGGCAAAATTTGGGAATTTCAACGCAAAAACTAATGAGATTTTTTCCTTTTAACTCTTCTAACACCTTTTGTTGTTCATTTTCTCAATCAAATGACAATTCCTTGAGGAGGTCCATAATTTATTTTGGCCAATGCCAAATGTAGAAGTTGGTAAATTTGAAAAAAGATCTTATTCCTTCGATTGTGGCCAAGTTTTGCCACAATTTGATGGCTTGGATTTTTCTTGGATCAAACCTATAAAATTGTGGAATTCGGCAACCTAATTAGCGTCAAGGAAAAAGGTTGTCGAATAGAAAAAGGATGAGAAATAACATGAAAACATATGAGTGTAAGGCATTTTTTATGTGTACTTACCATCTTGCAACGCTTACCATCCTATAGTAGCTACCATCTTGTAACAACTACCGTCATGTTGCAACTACCTTTTTCTGCAAATTTGAAAAAAAAGTCAGTGTGCCGGCAAACCCCCTGTAGCTATTGCCTACCATCTGCAACACCTACAAACTACCCTCTCCAAACCTCAAACACAATAGCTACCTTTTTACTATTACCTTTTAGTGGCAAACTACCTTCTTGCAACAAGTCTACCTTCATACTTTAGTAGCAAGTACAAAAAATACTTTCATTGTAAAAGAAAAGAGGAAGCAAACTAAGAAATAATAGTTTATATCAATTAAGAAAGAATTACTTTCCCTACCTTCCTAAAGGTCAATACAAACAAGAAGAAATAATGCACTTGACAACCTTCAACCATTTTTCATTACATAGCACCAAATATAATATTCTTCCATGTTTTTTTTTCTCCTTGCACACACACACTTCTTCCCCAAGAGAACTCTTCTAACCACATCCAATCTAAAATCATACAAAGGAATGATGCATAATCCTCTTCCTCAAAGGAAAAATAAGGAACCCAAGAAGGATATTCACCACATAAGGGTTGAGTCCTTATCTTCTTAAATTTCTTTAAATCCTTCTAAATCTCCTTATCTTAATTCCTTTCACACATCCTAGTTAAGGGAAATCCATCCCTCCTTTATCCAGTTGGACTAATTAACCTAGATGACTTCACCCCCTAATAAATAGAAGATGGTAAGTAGGATATTTACCATTAGTGATTAAATAGTTACTAAGATGCCCTTCTAAATGAACTAAATTAAAATATTATTTCTATTAAATTTTTTAAATTAAAATTCCACCCATAATTAACTTTTGATTATTTTATTTTAGGAAGGTAGTTCGTTATACTAACAGTGCTATTGTTAGAAAAAACTTTCACTATATAATTTTTTTAAAATTATTTTGCCATCTAACGTAATCACCATTCAGTGACGATACTACCATCTCCTATCACCCATGGTTTTTAACTAACATAGGACAACTTTTTTACCCTTTAACAAAGCCTTACATTTTTTTGAAACAAGACATGTCCCAAAAAGTCCATTTCTAGCCTTGCAAATTCATTTTTTGTTCAAATGGCATTAAGTTTATTATCTTGAAGCTTTTGCAAAACATACTCCAAGTGTTGAGTGTGTTCTTTTGTGGATTTATGGTAAATTAAAATGTCATCAATATGACAACAAAATCATTTAACTTATTATGAAAGACCAAATTCATGAAAGTGGTAAAGGCTCACATGTTGCATGTTTACTTAATAAACATTAAGTTGTAAGTTGTGACATATCATAAAATTTGCCTCAAATCTTTCAACAATCCATCAAAGTTTAAAATTGTAATCTCAATGTATTTCATAAAATTATGAACAATATCCCTTTTCACTTTTCATTCAAGCAAATCAAAGATGTCCCAATGCAAACACAGACAAGTCTTTAAATATTAACTTTACAAGCAGCTTCCTAAATCATTCATTTTTTATCCCCATCCAATGACTTATCAATGGTGATTCAACCCAATCTAATGAGTCATCACACAGAATAATAATGTTCAACTTTTAAACTATCCAAATGTATAATGATGATTTACCTATTCAAATTTTACATATCGAAACTACCCAATGCATATGAATTACATCCCCAACTCACATATTCAATTTACAATCTCATTTGTCACTTCTTCAAGTTATAAGACCATGTTGAAATTTCTACATCCAATTGTTGGCCAAATTAGCGTGCTTGTGCTTTAGTTTTAAATCTATAATGTTTTAAGTATTATTTAATTATTAAAGTACATTCCATAAATTCAAAACTTATCCCCCAAGCACAAGGTTTTAGTGTATATATATGAATATAGATTGAATAAAGGAGTAGCTAAGTCAAATAAACTATAATAAGTTAAATCAAGGTGAAAGTAAAAGTGGGTAGTTACATGTTACACTATCCATTTTTTAAAGTCATTTAGCAAAAATTCATGTACCTCTTGTTATTACAATGCTTCCTAATTCCAATTGGTAAGAAAATGTGTAAAAAGGACTCATGTATGTGATCTATATTGTTTTGTGAAAATGATATTTTATAAAAAAACCCATAAATGACCTTTTTTAGGTTTTGGGGGGACTTTTAAACCCAAGTTTTTAGACAATGTCAAAGTTCATACAACTTTGTAAATATGCTCATACATTGTGGAATATTAGATATAATATTTAATGTATTTCACCATAGGTTGTATGATTAAAATGGAAACCAAATTTGTTCTCGAAGGTGTGATTACAAATGGGAATAAGCATTTAGGTACATTTTAGAGCCTTATAATTATGAACTTTCATTTAATCATTTTCTATGTGAAATTTTTTAATTTGATGGAAGTTTTTTGATTTTAAGTTTTTTTCATTCTTTAATGTATTAGGTTTGTACGGCAAGAAATATCTTTGTAAAATTTGATAAATATATGTTCATTGTGAAGGTGTTGATAACATTAAAATTTGTGCAAAAATGGCCTCTTATCATGGTAGTTTTGGTCCGCACTAATATGCAACTACCCAAGTGAAATTAATTTACCACAAGATAAATGTAAAATAAGATGTGAAATAATTGTTTAGATTCTAGTTAAGTAAAAAACAAAAAAATTAAAAATCAAATCAAATAATTAATACTTGGAATGAAAATGAAGCGCACACCAAAAGTTAGATATAAATGGAACTAATCAAATAAAAAGATAAATGGTGAGCAAGATGAAATAGATTTAAGTTCAAACTTCGATTCAACCTCAACTTTCATTTTGAAGATAACAAACCCTTTTTAGTTAAATGACCATCATGGATTTATCTAGCCATCTCGTGTTTTTTAAATTTCAACTTCAAGGAACTTTATTTCACCAAAAATGTTAACAACCCCATTCATTGCCATTGAACAATGACAATCTAAAGTTGGAGGAATCACATGAGTTGGAAATAGGCAAACACACCCATTGTTGCTTAAATGGTCGTTATGAATAAAATCGTTCTTCAAATGGCATGAGTTTAAGCTTATTGAAAAACAAAAGACCAAAAGTTTCAAAACTTGAGATCTAAATCATGTTTTATATCAAGACATATAACTCCAAAACTTTAGCTTAAAACCAAAACAATTGAAGCAACTAACCTCCTTTCATTTAAACCATTAACACCACAAAAATTTCCCTTCTCCAAATCATGTGAACTCATGTTCTTTAAAAAGTTCACAAGAGATGCTTTAACACAAAAAAATTCAAACCTTGTAAATTAACAACAAAATATATATATATATATATACAAAACTTTAACTAGTTCAAATAACTCCCGCCGACTCATATATTCAAATTACCACACTTTAAAATCATGTCACAATGTCATAAATTTAGGAAGGCATAAACTCAATCACTATCAAGAGTGAATTAAAAACAAGGCTTTATCAAGCAAGAACAACGTTTGAAAAAAGAAAAAATGTGTGTGTGTGTGTGTGTGTGGGGGGGAAAGGGAGGCTTGAAAATAAAAATAAAAAGGGTCTCCTCTTTAATGCACATCTCCCATGTTCCATGTTTGATCCTTCCTACATCTCAAATGATCTCATAGCATCTCACCATGTAATTATCACTTCAAAACTTAATTTTAAAAATCCAACCACCAAGAATGTTATTTTCAACTTAAGTGGAAACTAATGCCCTTTTTGACTAAGTTAATTTAGTCAATGTTTTAGAACATGTTTAGAACACATGTAATAATAATGTGAATTTCTTATTTGTAGATCATGTACACTTTTAAGCATTCAAATTAAGAGTTTAGACTACTAAACCACATGATTTTTCCTATAATCCTTGATTGATTGTCAATTTACGATTTATTTACTTTGTTGGATTAAATGTATTCCTCGTCAATTATGACATGGCCACTATTATGTAGTTTCCTTGTTCCTACCCTAAATTAATGAAAGTATTATGAACACGCCAAATCTCCATCCTTTAATGTGCAACATTTTTTTTTCTTGTGATTGCAAATTGAAGTGAACTAATTTAAGCATATGTAAGTCCAAAAAGGCTTAAAATGCCCAAAAACAACTTATTTACCCTTATAATTTGAATTACGAGAGCCACATGTCAAGGTGTCATTGGAAAGACTTTGAAAACCCTAGTTCATTGGTGTAAAATTTTATATTTGAAATTGAAACATCTTAAATATCAATTTCAATGAAACAAGGACAATATTTTTTAAAACTTGTAATTCAATATATGTTTCCAACACACATGCCTAGGTTTGTCAAATGGTATCAATAGCAAAAAACTTGTTAATTCTTGGTTTTTGCAATAAAGTGCAAACCTAGGACACTTCCTTAACTCTTACAAAGAAAAAGGGTGTGGGAGCTTTGTGATGGGATTGGGATGAACTTACAAGCTTGATTTCAAGGTGAACTTGATTTGCACAAACCAGGAAAAAGTGGTCATTGCAAATCAGAACCAAATTAGTGCATGTCATGGGAACACAAACCGACATGATTCAACATGGCTTGGATTTAAGGGGAGCCATCACTTTTCTTGTTATATCATATTTCATGATTAGCAATAGATATCTATTAAAAAAGCTTGTATGTTTTTAATGTTTTTGAAAAGTTTTTATCTTTCATGATGCAATTTTGATGATGAAACAAAAATAAATTTAGATGGTGCACAATATCTAGACAAATTTTCCTCATGTTACAAAATATTTTTTTGGTTGAATGGGTTAAAAAACCCAACACAAAAACTTGATCCCTAAAGCTTGTGAACCCATGATAACGTTCCCCAAGCTATGAAAACATGAAAGGAATTTAGTGTGTTTAGAAAACCTCCCCATGGATGAAGTGGAAAAAGGTAGATTAAATAACATGCATGAAAAATCTGATGGTGGAATTACCATGTCCAACAACGATTGTGTAACTTGTAAAAAATGGTTTTCATCATTAAAACCTTAATTCCAAGTTTGATGTTTTCTCTTCTTTCATTCAAGTTTGATGAAGATTTTTTATGCCATTGTATTACAAGTTCAATTTTTAAATTGGTGTTTAACACCATCCTCTTCAACATGGGTATCTTTAAACAACAAGCTAGAAGATCAACAATCCCTTCCAAGAATAACCCCAAGCCACATTGCTAACAAAACCGAAACTTGGAATTACTTGTGGACTTATTCGTAACCATGGATGATCAAGATGCAAGAGGCTACCATTTGAAAGGTGTGTAAACAATGATTGGCCAAGCTTTGGGAATAATGTCATTGCACAAATTCCTTTTGGAATGTATGAATTCCATTTCCATGGAACCATATTATCCTTGAAGCTAATTATTTAAGGGGTTTTGAAGTTATGTTTTCAAATGAAGAGGTTGCACAAGAAACTCAACAAATTGCTAGCTATGATGGAATCGAACAAGATGTCTTTTAGTTTTTCAAAATACCAACCCCATTTCAATGTAGTTGCAAAAGGAACAAAACTCATTTTTAATCACATGGTGAATGTCCAATTTTTAGACCTTTTGTAATGCCAAAGCTTTTACCCATTTGGCTACCAAATGGTGAAGTTTTGGAAATAGAGGTGATGTATTCATATGTAAAACAACTTATTGACTTAGTGATCACTATAGAGCTTGTGTACATAAGCAAGTTGCCAAGGTGCATCAAAATTCTATGACTCGTTGAACATGCAAAATTGGAAATGATGGTCATTTAAACAATAATGTATACAAGTTTGCCAAATCAATCTTAGAGTTGTCAAAAATTTGGGCATATTACAAAAGTATGCATAATACTCATATTGCCAATTTGTGAAAGAAACAACTTTTGTGTTGCTACCCTTGATAATACCTAAATGTATTATGGTGGGATTAGCTTACGAAAGGTCTAGTAGGAAAGAAAACTCCAAAAGAAATTGTGAAAAAATCTTTGATTTTCAAAAGTGATGGACAATGAAAAAGTGCATTAGTCATGAAAACCATGAGTGAAGTAAAGCCCTTAAGAAATCTCCTACCCACATTTATGTAATTGTTCAATCAAATACAAGGAAAGAATTAACATCTCAAGATTTGGTGATGGCAGAATTAAAGGATGGGATCTTGGATGATAAAACCCCTGTCAAGATGCATAAATTATATCTTGAATAAGACTCACTCATGAAGGAAAAAAATTTGTGAATTAGAATCACCATAAAAGAGTTTTGAAATTTGATATCTGAATAAATTAAACAATTTAAAAATGAATTGGGTAGATATCAATCTTTTTGAAACATTGTTGCAAATAAATTAGGAGCAAGGGGAATTTATAATTTCAAGGAAAGAAAAAAATTAGGGAAAGGGAAAACAAAGCAAAGCAAATTTGGTGGTTAAAAGTAGCACCAATTTTTTTTTAAAAACCAAATAATCCCCTGCCCCAAGAGTTCCCTTTTCAATATGGTAAAAGATGCAAGGATTTTTCAGCCCTAAAACCCTTTTTTAAAAGCTTGGATGATAGGACTAATCCAAACTTGGTGGAGCTTTGTGCTCAAGTCCAACCAATCTTCACTTGAAAATTACATAATAAATAAAGGTTATTTTGTGTTCCAAATTGAAAATGCTACCCAACCTTCCCATTGGCATCATAATGACAAGCAACATTGAGGTATTAATTTTGATTGAATATTCATTTAGGGTAGGATTGATTTCATATATCTCAAAGAAGCTTGAAAAGGATATTTTGAAACATTAACTTGATTTTGATTTGGGAGAGAATTTTCATTCATAATGGTATTGGCTATTGAATGACATTAAGGGAGGTTATGATAACACCATTGTGATGCACATTTCAATTTGAGAATTCCCAATTAGTACCGAATAAAAAAATGAAATTAAAATTACACAACTTGGAGGACTTTAGATTGTATGAATGCTTCTATTCATTTGATTGTCCCAACCCATTACATTCTTTTGAGGAATGGGTTATCAAAGGAAGATCAATATAATATGTAAAACTAGTTATTCAATTTAGATGCCTCCCCCCATTATGATTAAATGTCATCATGTCATGTAAAGAACCCAAAAACATGTTAGAAAATTTAGGCGTGAACTTTATGGCATATAATAGAGCAAAGATTAACATGGAAGGTGTTAATGCTAGGGACACAAGTAAATAGTGGAAGGCTAGAGCTAAAGGAGAAGAACATATTGGGAACATTTAATGATTGGTTAATTGTTCAATTACCCTTTCCCTCATCTCCAATAATTAGTGTATCCATGAATTTAATCTCCCTCAATGTGAGAGGATTAGGTTTGTGTAAAGGTTAAAGAAACAAAAGTTCAAAGCTTGGCAATTGGTTCTATTGGAAAAATCATTTTGTTGCAAGAACATGACTTAAATGATATTGTCACCATGGGCAATTGCACAAAAGGGATTGAATTTCTAAGAAGGGTGCATTTTTGGAACTCAACCATTCTTGTGAGTATTTCCCAAAGAATATGATATCCTTTTAATTAATAATCTAGCTCCTATAATGATATGCCATATTGATGCCTAATATAACCCAATTTGAAGTGTTAAAATTTTCAAATTCTCAAGCCTTTGTAATCATTAATATTTGTGGCACTCGAACATCCAATGAATGGACCCCTTGATGTGGAAATATATAAGTGATAATAACATTAATGTTTCTCATTATATATTAAGGTTAAGGGATTTCAATCACCTAGTTAAGGTGAATCAATTGTACATGGTCATGTGATAGATGAAACATAGGGAGGCTATTGCTTGGCATCATTTAACATTATAGTATGGCCAATTGATGTGTGAGATTAGACAACTTTTGAAAAATGTAAAAAAAGGTCTACGCCTTTGATGATGATAGGTTTGGTGCCATTTTAAGCATTTACCATATGCACAAAATCAACCATTTTGTTGAGCTTGATGTTAAAGGAGGGAGAATTGAAAATGTTGTTTCAATAATTGTTAAATCATTCCCAACTATTTTTTACCACTTGGGCCTACTCACCAATATTTTGATTTTTAAAAATAATAATTAATTAACCCCTGAATGACAAGTTGGTTCAAACTTGCAAAGGAAAGGGGGGTAAACCATCTCAAAGCAAATATTGGGCTGCTTGGTTCAAAACAAATGTTTTTAGAGTTATGAAATGCAAAAAATATATAGTTGGTGAGCCAAAAAGAGGGTTCTCATGAGAAGTCATGAAAAAACACCTTGGCCAAAAATTTAGTTATTAGTGGACCCAATTAACACCAAGGTTAGGAAATTATTTCCTCCTCACAAGCTAGGTTAATGGAGTTTTTCAAGTTCAATGGAGAAATTCACTCATAACATTGTATTAATGTGGTGGATGAGTATGGAAACATTTGCTCAAAATTGTTCTTGACTTTCATAAGGTACGGGGGAAGAAATTATAAATAAAGAGCTAGTGGATGATGTTATCTCAATCACCAAATAGGTTGATCTTTTTAAAGTCATTAATAAATTACAAGCAAGATTGTAAAAAGAAAATTTTCAAAGTGATGAAATCTTTCATGCTCAACAATAATGTTGGGAAAATTTGATTTCTCTAGTGATTGATGTCATGAATAATGGATTGATCAAAGAATTTTTTGGGGATGAATTGGAGGCAATTTCCTCCTTGCCATAAAGAAAAGCTCCAAAGTTTGATGGGCTCCTTGCAAAATTAGAATAGTTAGAATATTGTCCCTTGTCTTCTTGAGACTTTTAGGGAGCCATGCTTTCCCAAGGTAGAAACTTCAAATTCATCAACAATTGTTTAATCACTATCATCCCTGAATTTGAAGATCATTCAAGGATTAGGAATTGGCATCTTATAACCCATCTTGAAAACATTTACAAAATTTTGGCCAAGCTCCTATGGGGGAGAATTTTGTTATATCTTTTGGATATTACAAGACCCAATCAAATAAGTTTTGTGATAGGGTGTTAACTCATTTATAACAATTTCCTAACTCAAGAAACTATGGAATGGGCAAAAGAAAGTGACCAAACTTAGTCCTCCTTTTAAGCTTTGACAAAACCTTTGATAGAATTGAGTGGAGATTTTTCTTCAAAGCTTTAAAGAAATTAGGCTTATGTTTTTAGTAGTCAAATGGGCCTTGTCATTTTATTGTTGGCCCATTATGTGGTTAAAATAAATGGGGAAATCAAATGTTTTTTTCAACTTTCTAGGCTTATTATGCAAGGTTGCACTCTTGCTTGGATCTATTTATTCTTGTTGTTGATTTTTTGGCTATTCCTTGGGGCAATTTGGAGTTTGACATAAAGGGCCTAACCTTGCCAAGGGGAGGAATCTTGTAGGATCAATCCTTTGCATATGAGACTACTATTTATTTAAAAGGTTTAGCAAGCAATATAAACATATTTAAAGGGTTTTTTGAATGTCTTTTTTTAGCATTTGAGGCCAAAACCAATTGGGGGAAGTCAATTGCCATTTGGGTAACTAGATAATCAACCATTTGGGGAACGGGGTCAAGATGTAGGGTTGAATTGGATTCCTAAAAGGAAAAGGGTCACATGGATTGGGGTGTTAGTTTGACAAGCTTATGTCATGTGTTAGGTTAGATCAACAAATTTTCTTTTATTTGAAGGCTTTTAATAACTAATCATATATATGATGTGGCATCAATGGGTACCTTGAAACACGATGAATCCTAATCCAAGAACCAATTGTAAGGAGTGGTTCATAATTTTATTTGAGGAGGAGGAATTGAAGTGAAATGAACCAAAATAAAGTGAGATTTTTTAACATGTGGCAAATGGTGGGCTTGGCATAATTGATCTTAACTAGGCCCAATTTGAAGCTCTTTTGGCCAAGCTTTTGGTTTGAGGATTTTTTTTGGACAAGAGCCGTGGAAATATTTGCTCAAGCACAAAGTGGAGTAGGTTCAACCTTCCTAGCCATATGCATTCAATAATGCCAATGGACATCAATTAAATTTTTGCCACCCCAAAATTCCATAAAACCTCATTCCCCTATTAGAAAGGCATATTGGGTCCTTGGAAGAATGTAAATGTTAGTTTGGGGAAATTTGAACCCATGAATGTATAAGGGTAATGGGACAACCCCTATGTTAGCTTTATTTCTCAATAGCAACGAGTTATTTATTTTGAAATGGTGTGGTTAATGAAGGTAGGGCTTTGGTAGCAATTGGTTACACAAAAATTGGACATCTTTGGGACCATTGAGCCCAAGGTTGGAACTTGGACTTACTTATGCTAAACATTAGGAGGTATCAAGGGTTTTGGGTCCCAACAACAACCAGGGAATATATAGTTTTTCAGTTTCTCATATCCCTTGGGATTCCATTTTAATTCCCAACCTTTTTCAACAAGGATATTGGGTTTGTCAATGGGTCCTAGATGAAAATTCTTCCTTTTCTTGGATTTACATAATCTTTGAAATGTTTCCCAGTTTAATTTATCTTATCAAATTTCAAAAATATGTTTCATGGAGGTTCATTTGGGTCAGCCCTCATGTAATCCAACTTACATCAATATCATTTATGTGTTTTTGTGTGTTAATTCAAAAGAAACATCACTACTATAATTCCTTTTTTTTTAGTTATAAATTTTGGTCGAAAAGACCCATTTTAGACAGGCGTAAAAAAAACCTCCCAATCATTTTGGACAAATTATTTTGAACCTATCCATTGTGACTGGGCCATGTATTTTTTGATTGAGCTTAAGTTGGCATTTTTGACTAGTCATTTCGATTAGTACTTTTGACTAGTCAATATAATAGTCAAATGATTTTTTGATTGGTCAAACACCATTTTGACTAGGTAAATGCCATCTGACATTTAAACAATGGCCACCCAAGTTAAGCCACATGGGATTTAAACATTGACCATCTAGGCTATGCCACACAACATTTAAACATTGGCCACTAGGTTATGCCACATGGCATTTAAAAATTGGCCATTAGGTTATGCCACATGTATAGAACCTAAATAACCTAGATTAGACCTAAAATTAGATACCTATTCTTAAGGTCCTTTTGTTTAAAAACTTACAACCTAAATTCCTAAGTCTAGGTCTACGAGCCTATAACTAACAACTAGGTATATAAGCTTAAAGTAGGCTAGGGCAACCGAAGCTATAACCTTTACTAGGCTTAAATGTACACCACCTATACTAAGCTTACACCTAGATGACCTAGGTAGGAAAATCCTATTTCATTTTGAATTTGGCCTTTAAAGTTGAACCTTTTCAATTAGCTCATCCCAAGTGGCCTTCCTTTTTAAAATATTTTTTATGTATTGGATGCTTATGGTGCATCTATTTATATCGTTCATCATTTGGAAAGGATGACAAACAATATGGGACAATTTTGGGAGAGAGAAACATTTTCATGTCCACACAACACTAGAACCTTTTAATTCACACAACATTATTTTTAAATAACTATGTAAGATATAAGTTATATTAAATAAATAAAGAGGTAGGTAAATATGTATGTAAATTAAGTTAAAATTGAAAATTAGTAATAATTAATGTCTACTTATTTAGTCATAATTAATAATTACAACCATATTATAAATCCTTTAATTATATAAAATATCAAGATACTTATAATGTACCATATTGTAGATTGATAATTACAACCAAATTATAACTAATTTTTACAAATTTGACCTAATTCATTATATATTATCAACAATGTATTTGTAATAATTAACTATTTAATTGCACATTCATTAGTGTATTTTAAATAGATAATTAGTTAACCAATTAGTAATTTATCATAGGTATATAAATGGCCTACCACAGCCTATATAAATAAATTACCTAGAGGCTATAGGTAAATAGGTGGAATATAAGTAAGGTATGTATAAATAAATATACATACATATAAACTAATTATATTTAAGTTATTTAACCACATAATTACATTACATAAGTTAAATAGGTGGTTAATTTAACATAAAAAATAATAATTATGGCAAAACTATGATTAATAAAATAATGTTTAAACCAACCATAACTAGTGGTGAATTAATGATTATTGAACCAATAGTGGCTAAATCAACCAAAAAATAGAAGTAATTATGGAAAAATAACCATGACTAAATTAATTATGGTTCAATTAACCATATCTAAATAAATACGGTGAAATTAACCGTGAATAAAATAAATAAGGCCAAGTTAACCAATTAATAAATATGGTTAAACAAACCACGAGTAAAGTAAATATGACCAAACTAACCAATGAATAAATATTTTATGACTAAATTAGAAATGATTGAACTAATCATGAGTAAAATAAATATGGCCAAATTAACTAAAGAATAAATAATTTATGGTTAAACCAAGTGTGGTTAAACTAACCATGAATAAAGTTAATATGGTTAAACTAAACAATGAATAAATATTTTATGGCTAAACCAATTATGCATAATTTAATTATGGCGAAAATAAAGATGAACGAAATAATTATGGCTAAAATCAAAATGGTTAAAATATTTATTGCAAATTTAACCATGGCTAAATTATAAATGGTTAAACTAACCATGAGTAAATAAATTTGGCTAAACTAGCCACTAATAAAATTAATATGGCTAAAATAAACATGAATGAAACAATTATGACAAAATTAACCATAGTTAAATCAGAAATGGTTAAACTAACCATGAATAAATAAATTTTGCTGAATTGACCATTAATAAAGTTAATATGGCTAAAATAATTAATGAATAAATATTTTATGGCAAAACCAACTATGCAAAAATTAAGTATGGTTAAAATAAACATGAATGAAATAATTATGGCTAAAATAAAAATGAACTAGAAATGGCTAAACTAATCATGAATAAATAAATTTGGTTAAACAAATCATTAATAAAATTATTACGGCTAAAATCAAAATGATTAAAATAATTATGCAAAAATTAAACATGGTTAAATTAGAAATATTTAAACTAAAAAGGATTAATAAATTTGGTTAAAATAATGATTAATGGAATAAATATGGCTTAAATTACTAATGAAAAAGTATTTTATGGAAAAAATAATAATGTAAAAATTAATTATGACTACAATAAACATGAATGAAATAATTATGGCAAACCCAACAATGGTGAAATTAAAATTTTAGTTTTAAATTAATTTTAGGTCTATTGATCATGGTTAAATTTATTAGGGTAAAATAATAATATGTTAAAAAAAATGTAGCTAATTTAATTATGCTTATAATAACCATGGTTAAATTCGTTATGGCAAAACCAACGATGGCCCAAGTAGTAATGGTTAAATTAATTATGCTAAAATAATTATCATGGTTAAATTTACTAAAACTAAACCAAACTTTGTGAAATTGACCATGGTTAGATTAATTATGGTTAATTTTAATTTTAATTATTTTTTTCATAGATAATTGAGCCATAACTAATTTCAATATAGTCAATTTAACCATAGTTAAATAAATCACATACATAATTAATTTGTTCATTATTCATTTAGTTATGATTAACAAACTTTTACATTTTCCAAATTTTTTTTAATTGGTCAAACATAGTCAAAATGTTAAATGTAGCCCCAAGATACCCAACTAATATTAAAATTTGTAATTGGCACTTTTGACTAAGCCATTGGCCACATTGATTAGGCTTATTTAGTTGGCTTTATTGATTGAATATAATGAGTGTCCTTATTGACTAGGGCACTTGCCAATTTGATTATATTGGGTGGTTTTATTTATTAAACCACTAACCAATTTGACTAGGTGGTATTTTAAAGTCTAATTTGATTATATGTCCAATTTGACTAATTGACAAATTGGTCATTCTAGTCAAATTGATTAGTAAAAAAATACCCATTGTCATTCAAGCCCTTGGCCTTTAGTCAAAAATATGTGTCCTCTAATAAAAAAGACCCATTTAGTCACCTTGGTTAGTTTGAAAAAATAAGAATTCTAGTAGTGCACGGGGCACCTTTCAAAGTTTAAGAAGATGGCTTGATTATATTGCTTAAGGCTCTTGTTTAATTCTTTGATATTGGTTTCATTAACCACCTCCCATGTAACTCCATGGAATGGCATTAAAAACCCATTGTTCACATGGGGGATGTTTTTTTTTTTGCTCTATACCAAAAAATGTTCTCTAATTTTGGGCTTAAACATTTTTTCCATGCTATTATGACCTTCATTTAACAATTGGAGTTACATGGTATTTCCCCTCAATAAATCCTTTATAGACTTTGGCATACCTTTTAACCTTGCAAGGTGTCTATTATCATATCTAGCTCACCATCAACTTGTCTTTCAATTTGCTCATAGTTAGAATACATGGACATTGCTTCTAGTTGCCAAGTTTGCCACAATGGCATCATTACAACTTTTCAACATTGTTTCATCATGTTCCCCAAGGTTAGGTTTGTTTCGGAAGTTTTCTTTAGAATTTGGATTAAATGAAAAACTCCTAAAAATATTTTTGTTTTTTTATATTTATATTTTTGGTCTTTCATTTTATTTAATGAAATTAAAGGCGATGATGATAATATTCCAATTCATAAATTGTAGGTTAGTTGTTTTTATTAATCCTAGGCACTCATTAAGTTTTTTCCTACAACTTTATCTTATATTTCTTGTGAGTTGAAAGATGTTGCCTTTGCTTCAATGGGCATTATTTTGACATTAAGATCTTTCACCAAACTTGAACCTCCATTGTTGAATTGGCATGCCCAATTGGCAAGTCATTAATAAACATAAATGATATAGGGATCCTTGTAAGTAGACTATCATCGGCCTTTCTTTTAGATCTAATTAGGTGTTGATTTGACAAGGGGGATGATATAATCACATGGTGTTTTTTGAATTGCCATTTTCCCACTAGATTTTGATTAATTTGTGATGGGGTTGTTGCCTCCATTCCTCCAAGGTTTCTTTGTGATTAAAGGTGGGGATTACATCAAAGTGAAAAAAATCTAAAGGGAGTTGGCAATCCCAAAATTCCAAAAATACCAAATTATGAGTCTTGCAATTTTGCAAGTTCACTTGACTCCTATATGACAACTCTAATTCAAAAGATTTTACAAGAAAAGTTATGGCCCTTGAAGAGGACTTTCCATTGTTACGTTCCATGGAAAGTCCATTGTACAATTTAGACTTATTGTACACTCCATGGAAATTTGGGACATTGTGGGGCTCCAACCTCCAAAGTGAAAATCCATTTGGGAGTGTTAGATTCATTCATCTCCAAGACTTATGAATGTGTTTTTGAAAATTGGGACACTCCCTTGACCCATTCCCCTAATCATGCCTTAACATTGGTCATGAATCCAAAGCTAGAGTTGCGACAATCTCAATGTTTAGGTCTTGACCATCCTTCTAAAAGGTTTTCATTTATATCATTGTCACTCTGCACCATATTTTATGCCAAAAGATTTACTAACATAAACATGGCATTAAGGTGTATTGAGTATGTATTTGAATATGTTATGGGTCCTATGATTATGTTTGTTATATCATTTTAAAAGTTCATTTAAAAATGAAATGCTGACATTTTGTTGGATTATGTCAATCTTTTATATGAGTTATTCAACAAGTATTATAGATTAATGAAATGCGTCCCTTCCAAGTATTTCAATCCATAATTATTGCAATTCATAATCATATGAAGTTTATCATTACCCTTGTAAAAACTACCAATGAGACATCAAAAAATGGATCGTTTAGTGTATAGTCACTTACGTTACCTTGTGTCATATTGATTGGGTTTTAATATGATGAATAACGCATTAGAGTTGCAAGAATCTTTGTTTGCATAGTCCACTCATCCTTGGATTTGGTTCTAATTTAACAACCTCATGTTGAATATTTAATTGAATGAAAAGTGCATTCATTTTTTTAAAACTTGAAAGTCCTTAGGTGTGGTATCAAAGAATGGACCCCAACAATCGGTCCTTGGTGACCTTATTTGAAGTTGAACATGTCATTGGTGATGAACTTAAAGTTTTATACAAGGATAATTACAAAGGTAACAATTTTTAAAATTATAATATGATCTATAGACATTAACATTAATCATTATCATTGGTTGCAATGTTTTATCAATTAACTAAACTTTTAACTGTAGCTTGCAAATTACTTGTTTGGACTCTTCATCACATCTTTGATTTTTTACAATTATAATCACCTTGTTACATTATGGTTTAGAAAGGAAATGTGGTTACATTTTCTTCTAGGATTCTTTGCGAAACATTTATGTAATCCATTTTTATGTCTACAAACTACTTGAAATTTCTATCTATATGCATTTAAAAATAATATTGGTAAAAGCTAATTTCTTATGGGAATATATTATCTGATTTTTATTACGTTATTAAAAAACTTTATTGATTTAAAATATATGATCTTACTAAACTAACTTTATTTGTTTAAATACTAATTCTACAAAGACTATGACCCCTAATAATTGTAGCATGTTGAAAAACACAATGTTTTAAAGGATAATTTGAAATATTGAAAAAAAACTAACAACACTTTAATGGTTAATAATTCCTTCAAAGCTTCCAAACTTTACCAATAACATGATGTGAACAATAAAAAGATTAAGAAGCCCATGGATAAACCATTTCCTCCTTTTACATTAAAAAAAATTTAAAATTTACAATTATCCTTACATAATAAACACATATATGTATAAAGAAAACATGGATGTGTCAATATGACTTAAAAAAACCTTATTGGTGTCACAAAAAAAGAATGAAATTAGTGTTAAGACACAAGTCAAGTTGATGAACTAATAAATTGATGTTTAGTACGAGGCTATATATTTACAAACTAAATCATGTGTATTGAAACAAAATAATAATGAAATGAAACAAATACAATAAATATATGAGACCATACTAATTTTGGTTGAGATTATGGATTATTTTGGTTTTTTCAAAAATTTGGTCATGAGAATTGTTAAGGCTTTCATTTGTTGATAACATATTTTTACTTAGAAACACATGTATTTTGAGTTTTGTTTGTTACATTGTGAATGAGTAATTTCATAAGTGATGTGCAATAGTATGTGATGTAATTGGAAAGATCCTTGTTGTCCATGGATGACTAAATATGACTTGTGTTGCCCATTGGGGGTCAAGAAATGATAAATGTCTTTATTTTTTGGGAAATTGAAAATGATCTACATCTTTGAATTATATTATATTATTTTTTGAGTGATGTGAAAAGATTTCCACCATCCACAAAAAAATCAAAAATTGATCCACACCATCCATGGGCAACTAACAATACTACTACAAAGGGTGTAGTTAAGTCGTCCATGTTAAATGGACTAATGAGTCCATTGGATCCCATTAGGTCCCATTCAATGGAACCAATGAACTCATTCAAAATCTACTAAAAGCACTTGGTGAATAGGAAGACATTTTGTTCTAGAGTAATGATATGCATTGTTAATTTGTTTTTGGATTCAGATTGAAAATGATTCATGCCATTAATGTGTTTTTTTTCATAGGGTTTAGGGTTTAGGGGGGGGGGAGAGGAGGGTGTTGTTCCGTTTGGAACCTTGCTCAATGATTATGCTCATGATCATAAATACCCATACAAATAAAAATGGAAATGCAAATGTCGAACCTAATTTCGATGGGTTTAGATTAATGAAGTTGCACACATCAAGATCAAATATTTATTTAACTATTATTGTACATTCCATAAATCTATAATTTTTTTAAATCCATGGGGTTCTAGTCCAAACATCATATTTTTATTATATCCTCAATGCGAAGTTGTAGTTTGACCTTAAGAACAATATGTAATTTTAAAAAAAAAGGTCTTGTGAAAGGAAGTTATGGATACATATTAAAGGGTGATAAAAGTAAATTGTGCTTAGTAACGTGTGTTGATTGCACTTCATAGTTTCCTTTTTGACAAAGATGAAACTATCATTTTGAACTTTCTAATGCAAGTGATCTCATTCAAGGTTAACAAGAGGAGTTTGTTCTCTTGAGCTCTTTGATATGTGTAACCAATGTTTAAGGATTCATTGAACTACTTTGTGTGAACTCATTGCCTTCAAGATTAGTTTATGACAACACATCATACTATTCTTGGACTTGATCACTTTGTGTTCATCAACACACATATTGGCTTAGACTTATATTGGCTTAAACATAAGTCCATTGAAGGACTATATTTATTGCAAATTCATGTTTACCACTTAAGGACAGCCCAGACATTTTGAAATTTGTGGGCAGCTTGAAGCTCCTTCGGGCAGTCACATAAGGTGAAATAGACTTGGAAATTTGGCAAAATAGCCAAATATTGTAACTGCATAGCAGATTCACCAAATTTTTTTTTGATAAAAGACCAAAAAAATTTTGGGCAAAAATATGAAGATAAAAAGGCAAAATGTTGAAAAATTATATTCAAGAAACAAAAGGGTTATTGAAATAGGGTTTTGTAAAAATGTCCCCCACCCTGGAGCTTTACCCATTGTAAAGAATGGGCAATTTTTTTCTTATGACGTGTAAGGTTTGTGCTCTGAATTTTTTTTCATTGACAAAGAACGGAAAAAGATGGATGAAAATCAGTT
>Ga0209611_10004850_pt1 | contig 22850 bp, 12 predicted proteins | sample S1TSphgellanicum_3_FD_187693 | JGI IMG/M metagenome (GOLD analysis project Ga0209611, IMG submission 187693) | Host-associated microbial communities from peat moss isolated from Minnesota, USA - S1T2_Fc - Sphagnum magellanicum MG (SPAdes) (version 2) | ecosystem: Host-associated > Plants > Peat... | reverse complement strand
ACTTGTGATGATGAGGGATCCATAATTTTGGTTATTGCAAAATAACAACACCAATCTTTACTTCCAAAGCTTGTTGTTTGACCTTAAGGTTGTTAACTACAATTTTTCCAAATTGTAAAACAAAATCTTCCCCTACTTCTAATACTTTTTCTTGCCCAATATGTTAGCAATTTCTAACATTACAACAACATGCAACCTACCAAGTTTCAAGTTATAAAACAAAGATTGCAAAGGCTTTGAAGTTTGAAGGCCAACCTTCCAATGCTCTCACCATAGATGAATAACATGTTCAAGTGGATTTGTTCACACACTTCCAACAAAACAATCAAACTTCAAATAATAAATCACATTTTAGTTACAATGTTTTGCACACTTTTAACAAAATAATCACATAAGATTGCAAACGAACAAGGTTTTGATGATCAAGACAAGGCTAAAACTAAAAGTCTTGAAACCTTGAACTACAAACAATGTGAGTAGCATAAGAAAGGAGGACCCTCTTTTGCACCACTTACACCAATTGATTTACACTTCACACTATAGCTCTAACCACAACAATAACAAGAAAAGGAAACACAATACACATTACCAATCTTTGCACAACTACAAAACTTTAAACATAAAATGTAAACTTTACTAAGCTTCACAAATACATGGCCACAAGCTCCAAGAACATTCACACACAATTTATGAAGAGGAGTCAATTAAAGAGGAAAACTCTAGGCATGATTAAGTGCAATGGTAGGTTGGTGAAGGCAAACAAGTAAACCAGGTATCACCTAGATTTTCCATCAACTGATACTAGCTAGTTCTGGTTTTACATACCAGGGTGCACACCTAATTGCTTTCCCACGAAATCCCTATATACTAAACTAACAGCCCTAGATATTGCTCAGGTGAATGCATGTAGATAGTTAGTACATTACATGGGGTAAGAATGTAACCAAAAAAGTGTTTCACGGCCACACACCATCCATCTTGCATAGTGCACTAGTGGGTTCTCTCTGACCCATCAAACCCCTGGTGCAGTTGGATGGTCATGTGGAGGGGTGGGCGCCAAATGTGTCATCAACTCTAAACTCTAAACCCTAAACCCACTGTCTAAAAGTAAAAGTAGGAGTCTAGATACAGAACAGGCTGTGGACAGCCCATCCCTGACATGAGAAGTAGTGGTCTAGAAGGAGAATGGGCAGTGCTGCAGAATCAAATGATTCAGAAAGGGAGCACGGACTAGGCATAGGCTACCTGCTTTTAAGGTAACAGCTAAGGTCTGGTTATCTCCAAAAGTAAAGTTCAAGATGTGCCTCAAGATGCCTTCATGGCTTAAGTGATTTTCTTTGTTGCGAAGTTTTGCTCTTTTGTGAAAAAATTGGAGAAAAACATTGAAAATCCCAATGTTGCGTGGTTCTGGCTTTTGAAGAGAACCTCTGGAGTCTGGTCCTGGTTCCAGGTTTTTTTTAAATCTGATACAACCTTGGGTTCCCCTTCAAGCAAATTTTTTTAATTTGATACAATTTCAAGTCTATTTTTAAACTTGGGCTCTCACATTCCTAAATTCTTATTCTCAATCCTTATTTAAAGGAAAAACGAAAATCAGTTCTAGTTCTATTTGCACATATTAGCCTAAACAAAAAGTGATGACGAAATTCATGCTAGGAAATTCTATTGACATGAGGCAGCAACATGCACTCAAGAGCTCAAATTCTTTTTGCTGATATTCTGATTAGTACCATGGTTGCAAGGTTCTTTGGTTTACAATGTTAAACTCAAGGGTTTAAGTTCAAGTTCTTGTCAACTTGGACTCAAACTGCCATTGTTTTGGTGGAACCAACCTTCTGCTAGAAACTAAAATTGAAACAAAAAGAGTAAAGAAACAATTCAACAATTGAGGTTTAGGTTTTTAAAATAAGCAATTTTTTTTTTAAAGAGTTTGAAAAATATGTTGAGGGATAAAAACGTGGTTTAGGTAACTCATTTTTGGTCTTATGAGTCCATTTTTTAATTAATTAAAATTATTACAATATGATAATTAATAATTTATGTATCCAATGTATATTTCTCTATGCTTCTATTTAAAAATATAAGTAGCTTAAAATGTGTACATGGTTGGAAATATGTTTGGTGAAAAAATTCGTGTAAAAACTTAAAATTTTGAATGATAAATAAGACATCATTATGTAATATTTAACAAAATTTTAAAATAGAAATTATAAAGAAATTTTTAATGCGTCTTATTCTTAAACTCTTTATTTGATATTGTCCTATTCTTTTTTTAAAAATTATCTATATTTCGCAATATGATTTTCATTAATATCTATTAACACATGGATAATTAAAAAATTGACAATGTTAAAATAATTAGACCAATCATCAAACATTTAGTGTCAAGAAGCATGGATCTATAGACATCCCTTCATTTCTTGTGGTGCTCAAAGAGATGTCGTAACCCTTCACTTGGTGCATATAATGTCATTTCAATTTGTCGAGAAATGTTTAAGATATGTCCTCTAGAGGTGAAGGGAATAAGTGTTGGGTGATAATAGTTTAAACAATTTGTATTTTGGAGCTTACAATCTTTGAACATTGCTTTATCACAAATGAAGTTCAAATTACAAAACTATGAACATGCACTCATAACTATGAAGATCTCATTAAAAGGACAAGAAATGAAAAAGACATGGTAAATGTTCAGTGTTGATCAATTCTATACTAATGTTGAATATGACTTACATTTTAGAATCTTTAAGAATCCAAAAACATGTTGACTGTCACAATCCAAATAACCCACCTAATTAAGCTTTCACCTTGAACTTTATACCCAAGTGATCACTTTTAATTAGTTGTAAAACTTTGTATTTGTAGAACCCTTAACTTTAATGCGTTTTAACTTACTTACCTATGTAATCTCCAGTCATAGGGATAAGTGAATTCAATTTTTAAACTAGAACCAAAGGTTGTTCAATTTGAAAAAATGCACCAAAACCAGAACTATGAGATTTAAAACTTTGAAAAATTGAGCTCACACCTGCACCCCAAGAACCTACCCAGTGTGAAAACCACTACAAGAGGTTCTCTTAAAGGGAAGGAACCGACCAACACTGGTTAGTACTAAGCCAGGACTCAGCATGAACCTTCTTAGGCTATCTAAAGAACCTAAGCACCAGTTGGTATTTTTCCAAAGTCTGGCTCATGAGTTCCCTAGATTTTTGTGCATATGAGGCCTGCATAAAGATGGTTGGCAGTAGCAGGGAATAAATTCCCCGCATGATCAGATCTACATCGGCCTGGGAAAGTGTGAAGGCTGCTAGAATTTTTCAGTTTTACGAAAAACAGATATCAAGCTACAAAAGTGATTTATCCATGAGGACATAAGAAGAGAGACACGACTGAAGAAATTAACCACCTAGGGAGTACCTTGGCCACTTTGATACATGTTTATTGAATAATTAATTTTGAGGACTCCATTTTGACAAATGATGTATTCCCAAATATTTCATCTGATTATTTATTTTCCTTCAAAAAAAATTTTTCAAAATTTCTGAAAATATGTAATATAATTATCGTTGAACTAACCCAGGTACTGTAGTAATGGGCATGCAGTAGGTGGTCCACTGGCAGGTGCTGGCTCACTGTGGCCCTAGTTAGAACCAGTGTGGGGTGGGTATTAAAATTTCCTCTGGGTATTTGTCAGTTTTTAGACTATATATATATATATAGTAGCCGGGCCTTACTTTCTCATAAACCTGAACCCCCTCCAACCCAGACTTTTTTTCCAAAACTTCTACCCACCTGCACCTCATACCCAGCTTTTTATTTCTCCAAAAAATAGACCCGCACCCAGACACAGTCAAAATATTGGCACCAGGTATTTGTCAAAACCCTGGACTGAAACCCTTCATATACCTGGACGTGTCTTTGGTGGGGTTACGGTTTCAGGGCTTTGTTAGGGTTTAGTTTATACAAACTATGCCAGTGAGGTGATTATTTCTCGCAATGCACTTTGTCCCTTCCTTAACTTTTCGCCTCTACATTCTAGCTTTTGCAACATTCAGATTGTGTCAACAAATTTTGCCATCATGTTGCATCAATGTGACCTATGATTTAACTCGAAGGTGGAGATGGATTGAGTGCATGCCAGCACCCAAAGTGATGTAGAAGGTAAGTGTCTCTTGCTGTGCATCCCACACTTGCTCATTGTGGGAGTGCGAAGAAAATTAGGGATGTTTGAGGTCTAAGAGCAGCATGGGTTCTTTTTGAACAATTTCACAAAGTTTTCATTCTCAATTTGTGTGGCAGTCCATCAATTTTCATTTGCATTCTTTGCACCATTTTTATGTCATAATTTTCTTTACATTCTATGTGTCTGTGTTCGATGTTGGAGTGCTCAAAGATTTAAGGTTTGAAGTTCAAAGTCTAAAATAATTAAAGGTTTTCCTATTTTTCATTGAGGTTTGTCATTTGCCTTCTCTTCACATTATGTCTCTACATTTGTGTTTTTCAAGTTTACTTTACATTCTACAAGTTGTGTTTGTCCAATTTTTGTTTATGCATGTATGTTTTTCAATTCTCTTCTACATTATACACTTTGTGTTTGTGCATTGTGTGATCTTGCATGTATTTGTGCACTTTCTGTTTGCGCAAATGTGTTTCTCAATTTTGTGCATCTGTGTTTTTCAATTCTCCGAGTTACATTCTACATTTTACACTTGTTTTTTTGTCTATGCACAATGGTGCAAATGTTTTTCAATTGTGCACACATCTATGTTTCTTAATTCTCTTAACTACATTCTCCATTGTGTTTGTGCAAGTGTGTTTCTCAATTCTTTGAATTACATTCTACAAATCTTTGTGTCTATGCATTATGTGTATAAACTTTCTGTCTGTGCACGAATATTTTTTAATTCAACATGCATTTGTGTTTCTTAATTCTATAAGTTGCATTTGCATTGTGTATGTGCATTTTTTGTCTATGCATTTGTGTTTTTCAAGGCTCCAAGTTACATTCTACATTCTACAGATTGTGTTTGTGCACTATGTATGCACTTTCTATTTTTGCATTTTTTGTCTATGGAGATTTATTTTTCTAATTCTTTGAGCTATACTCTACATTGTGCCTATGCACTTTTTGTTTGTGCATCTATGTCTCTCAAGTCTCTAAATTACATTTTACATTCTACATTTGTGTTTGTGCATTGCGTATGCACTTTTTGTCTCTGCATTTATTTTTGTAGATTTTTTTTCCTTAATTCTTTGAATCAGATTCTACACTCTGTCTATTCATTTTGTTTTATACTATATAGAATCTTTGCGGTTTCTACTTCGAGCTTTGGGTGCTACTTATGTGTGGAGGTCTGTCATTAGAGATTTGAAGTTTTTCACCTTTTCACCGAAAACTAACTACATAGGTTGGGAAAAATATTAAATGAACATCACCAAGCTACAACTTTTTTCTTCTAATTTCAACCCTCTAAACTTAAACCTTTGTCAAGTTCTATTACCAATTTTATTGAAAGATTGGGGGTGATGGTTTATTCTTTAACTCCAAATGTGAGCTCTAGCGCTAACAATCCCCTTTGAACATGTGTAGGCTATGATAGCAACCCTAATGTTGATAATTTATAACCTTGACATGAGGTGGGGGTTTGGAAAATCTAGATTTTGTTGCTACTGATGAGTAGACTATTGTTGCAATGCACTTGGAAGGTTTGTGAAGATAAAAAGTAGCATGGAAGCCACACTATTGTAATTCACCCACTTTGGCTTATTTCAAGGTAAATGATAACCAACTTGTGGACCTTTCTCAAAAATTAGACTATGCATTGCATTATCTATCATAATGGTACAACTTTGGTTGAAGTTTTGCCATGTTCATTAGATGTAGAAAAGGTTTAATTTCTTACCATAAATTTAATGGAATAACAGCAATGAAAAAATATGTTGAATCTAATCATGTTGTTTTGTTGAAAATCTTTTTAAAAGATGTAACTTTTGAGGTTCCAAAATCCCCACTTTATCATGAGCCTAGTAAGAAGAAGGCTAATGCTTTTCCTTTTAATATTTTTGGTTTTTTTTTAATAGCTCTAAGTTCAAAAAAGATGACCTGACACAATCAAGTTTTGTGGAGGATCTCATGTTGTTTGTTGTTAAAAGGTTGTTGCTAATGAAGACTATGGAATCCATTTGGTTGCAAGGGATGGCATACATGTTGTGTTCGTGGGTTGTCTTCCCATTTAGGAAAACATTTGTTGAAGAAATCTTGTCAAATTTGGTCAAAAAGACCATGAATACATATGTGGTTCCTGCACTAGTTAATTACTTATCAATCACTTGTACATTTGACCTTTGGATGTCTAAAGGGGTGCATGTTGTCTTTGCTTGTGTTGTCAACTTCATTTCAAGTGACTTGGAAGCAAATCATGTGATGATTAGATTATTTGAAATGATAGATACTAGTAGTGCAACTATGGCTACCAAGCTTTAAACTATTAGATAAGTTTTCTTTGACAATGAAATTTTTCCTATGTCAAGGACAAAGAGTTTAACTTGCAAACTTGTGCAAGTGCCTTCACTTTTGTTGTATCATGTGATTCTTTAATATTGTTGAAGCCATTTGATGGTTCTTGTTTAAGGTTACACGCCCTTTCAAAAGTATGTCAATATGCCACTATAGATGAAAAGGTGGGTGTTGATTTATCTTTTGCATTTATAAAAGTTGTTCAATCTACAATTTAGAAGTGTATTACTTGGCCAAATAAGTTTGGTAAGGACAAAGAAGTATGGGAAAAAACTTCCATCAAACTTAGACTTAGGCCTAGAAAAATCAACACACCCATGAAAATAAGGTACAAATTTTGATCATTTTTTTTTAATTTTTTAATTTTTTGGAATTCATTAGTTTTAGGGTTTAGAGGTCTCATGTCTTCTTTTGTTTTGGTGGTTTCATCACAAATTTGCTAGTTGAATGTTATTGTTCTGAAACACCTTCACATTTCAAAATGCCATTGCATTATGCTATAACCGACAATATGTGGCATTGTAGTCTTGTGTATTGTCTTCGCAAATTTGGGTTGTTTGTAAAGCTGTTGTCCTTGATTATGAATGGTTGCGTTATGAATCAAAGTTGTGTAGACATTGGCTACTTTTTAATGCATTGCAAGTCATCATTTCAACTTACCGAGATGTTCGAAAGTTGTTGGCATTCCAAATTGTTTTTGATAGTTTGGCCGAAGAGGATTTCTTTTATCACAAGTTGAAAGAATTCATGATTTGCATGAAACAACAAGTTCTAAAGGCTTTTCTTCCTTTGATTTCATTCTTGCATGCATTTGATAGGACACGAAACCATAATATGTTGGCTTTGATGCTTGATCCATGTTTTAAAAACATGTTGTTGGTTGTCATGTATTTAGGTTGGGAAAATGTTGATGTTCTTGTTATTGAGCATGATGATGAACTACTCCTACCTTTACTAGTAGAAGCTACCAAGTTATTGATGCATTCTAGTGGTGCAAAATTTGAAAATTTTGTGACTCATGTGAATTATGAAGATTTGTTTTCACCACAATAACAAATGTAGATACTTATAAGGATTTGGTTTCAGGAGACCTTGTTGGCTACTAGGTGTGATCATAATCAAATGAGCCAAAGCTAACAAAGGACTCAAGGACTACTTCCTTTTTGTGGTGATTTTCACTTTTTCATAAAAAGGACTTTTGGGATGAAATTTTTTACACTACGTTACTAAAAATACATATAATTTTTTCAATACATTAGATTTTTTTGTATTAACTTTTCATGAATAACTAAGTTTTTTTTTTAAGTGTATAGATTTTACCAATTTTTGCGTTTCGTTTGGAAAATTATCTTAATTTCAAATTGTATGAAAATATGTTAATTATATAATTTTTTATTTTATTGTTTCATATACTACAACTTTGTTTTAAATGCCATGTACATTACACCCCATTTACATGTGGTAAAGGACTCTTGAAATTTTAAATTTTGTTCAATAGATTTTTTTTTTTTTAAATTTCAAATTTCACAACTTTCAAATTGTGAGTGTTTTTTGAGCGTGGATAATCAATTAACATCATTCCAATTTTTTTCTCATCAAAATTCTTTTATAAATAGAGTCTTTAACTTAATTATTTACAAAATTGAGTATTTGTTGTGCAATTATTGTTCAAGTTCAAAGGTCCTTTACTAAAACCAAAACCCAAAATATTTTTTTGAATTTTGAATTTGAGTTTTTCAACATTCATATTAGTCATTTATCACCACAAAAATATATTTAACAAGATTACAGTTTTTATTGAATTTTGGCGGTCACGTGACATGTTTTTTGGCTCATTTGATTGTGATTGCACCCTATTATCGATATTTCGTTGATGCAGAAAATTGCAAGTGTGCATTGTCTTGGTGATGCAGAAAGTTGAGTAAGTTCCCAATTATTGCATTGGTAGCACATCACATTTTTGGCATCCCAACTAGCCAAATCAAAACAAATTGTATCTTTTTTATTGTTGGCATTTTGACTGCATTTTAATGATGTTATCTCGAAATTCAGAACATGCACAAACTCATATTTGTCCATAAGAACTAGCTCTCTGATCCACGAGTTGGTTAGTTGAAATTAATGGAAAATTTGGAGGCATAATTTGAAAATGAAGTTGAAGGTGAAGATTTTTCAGACTTTTCAACATTTATTTAATCTCCCATTTCTCATGTGTGGAGTGCTAGGTGTTAAACTTTGAAAATAATGACATGAAAACTTTTGTCCTTACAATTAGTTGTAGGTGATTTTTCCTAGATGTCACATTATTTTTTTAAAAAACTTTTAATGTTTTTGTTTTCGTTGGTATGGGCCTCTAGTGTTGCATGTTATTGCTTGTTAATTTGTTGGTTTAAAAATTGTCAATCTTTTTATGTATTTTGTGTTGTTTTTCTATCCATGTTTTTGTGTTAATGATAATTAAAATCCATGTCTATACATGAGTCTACATGTGTCTAATGTTTGAGTTTGTTTACAAAATGTGTCTTTGTGTTCTTTTGAGTTTGTTTTATTTTTACTAGTGTCTGTGGTCTACGTGAATTTTTGTGAGTCTTTTTTTGTGTCTATTTGTGTGATTGTGTGTGTGTAATGTTTATATGTGTCATTGTGTTAATGATTTGTGTCTAGGTAGGTTGTATAGTTTGTTTGAAGTTTGAATTCTAAAAATGAAATGGTAGAATGATGGAAAAGTTGCTTAGAACTTGGTCATCAAAACATGACATGAAAGATTTCAATCTAATTTGCTTGTTAGGCATTGAGACCTTGGTAGATAATAGACAAATTGTAATTTAAAACTTCAAAACATGAAACATGTAATTGTGCTTTGCCTCTTGTAAATGCAAAAAACGCAACCTTTACCTTTACCCTTAATTTAAAAATATTTTTGTTGCTTTTCAAGGGTTTTAAAATATTAAATACCATGATAGATACCCGATATGTACCCACCCATGTATCTTTCGAAGAGCCAAGACTTAAGTGTGTATTTTAAAGAACTTGATTATACCCAATTTATAGAACCTAAATAGAACCTCGTTATACCCATCTGGGTTTCTGTTAAAGACCTGAGCCTTATACCCGATCAATCACTTAGTCAAACCCCCAGCCCCATCTCATAACTGCCATTTGCTGGATTTCTAAAAACCAGACCTGCCCTATTCTTTAAATAAATAAAAAATAAAAATACTGGACTTGCCCATTTCTTTAGAAAACAGAAATTCTAAAACCTGGACCCGACTGTTATGAAAAAGATCAAATACCCGCCCCACATTGGTTAGAACCCATTATCTCCTGAGAGAAGGGTATCTCACCCAGTTCCAACATGGTAGGGCCTGTTCCATAGTACAGTAGTACCATGAAGGAACTAGGTACCTACATATTCACTCCCGTATAGAAAGAAGGGGCAAAGAAAAGAGAGAAGAAAAGAGGCTATATTGATGTAAACAGGCCAAACTTTAATAATAAAAAAGTGAAACTATGTGAACTAGAACCTTAAACTCTAAAGCCTAATCTTGAAGCTTAAAACCCCAAAACTATATAGCACATTGGGCACTTAAAACTAGGTAGACCAAAGTTCACTTAACTATGTGAACTAAACCCCAGGTTTTGGTTGTCAATCCCCAGTTCTCAGTTTTCGTCCCCAGTTAGGCTGACTTTACATAAAACCTGGACGTGAAATAGTAAACTCAGGTTCTGAGAATGTGTCAAACTTGGGAGGACTTTAATGCTAACTTTATCATAGAGAGCACAAAAAATTGGACATGCTCCTAATTTAAATGCTAGATATGGAATACCAAAGGGGCGCTTATTTTGTCATGTTGTACTTTCTCACTTTACTCTTTTGTCAACTTCCCATTTACTGTTTTTCCAAGTTAACATCCTCATAATGGTAAGTTTGCTGGTGCACACTGCTAAAATGCTACAATGCCTACTGCACTTTGCTAGGTGGCCAATTCAACATGGACAATTGTCAAATTCTCAATTGCACCTTGCCAAATTTACAACTTCACATTGTCAAATCACCATTTTCACATCTCCACTTTTACATTGCAAACTTGACAAGTTTACATTATTTTATGGGTTGCCAAAATTTTCAGACTGCCCTCCAGAAAATCCATTGATTGCCCAATTTTTTTGAAAGTGTTTTTTGCCCAAACTTTGTGTTTTTGGGCTGTTTTCTTTTGGTGTGGATTTTGGGCTTGCATTGGTGGCCTACCCTCCTACCTCCTAGCCTACATACTCACTAACTTACATACCCACCTACTTAGACTACCTATCTACCTACCTACCTACTTACCTAGGTGTAGACCCCTATCCTCACCTACCTACAATTTAGGATACCAACTCATGACCAAGTTTGCAAATTTACAAATTTAGAAACTACAAATCAATAATTACAAATTTACAATTTGACAAATTGCAAGTATACTTTTGCAAGTTCACAAGTTTGCAAGTATGCAAAATTGCCAAATTACTAAATTACAAAATGTAAAATTACAAAGTTACAAATTGAAAAATTGCAAGATTATAAATTGCATGTGCTTGTTTGTAAATTTCACATTTATAAAACTATAAACTTCTCAATTTACAACATGAAACAATATTAAAATTGCAAGTACATGGTTGCAAATATGCAAAATTATTAAAATTACAAATTTACAATTTGACAAATTGCAAGTGCACATACTCAAGTTCACAAGTTTGCAAATTAAAAAATTACAAGATTCTAAATTGCATGTGCTCATTTGTAAATTTCAAATTTACAAAATTAAAAATATTAAAATTGCAAGTGCATGTTTGTAAATATGTAAAATTACCAAATTACAAAGTTACAAAGTCACAAATTGCAAGTGCACTTTTGCATATTTGTAAGTTGGCACATGCTAGATTTTCATGTTTTCATACTTGCATGTACTACAAAATTATAAACATATAAATTTCCAATTTGCAGGAATTGCAAGTTGCAAATTACAAATTAATAATTACAATTTCACAAATTGCAAGTGCATGTTTGCAAGTTCACAAGTATGCAAGTTTACAAGTTCGCAAAATTTATTTTTTTAAAAAAATTAATAATTAATAATTAATAATTACAAATTTACAATTTGACAAATTGCAAGTGCATGTTTGCAAGTATGCAAAATTACCAAATCACCAAATCACCAAATTACAAATTACAAAATATAAAACTACAAAGTTATAAATTGCAAAATTGCAAGTTCATAAATTGCATGTGCATGTTTATGAATTTCAAATTTATAAAAAAAAATCTTCTCAATTTAAAATATCAATAAAAATTAAAATTGCAAGTACATGTTTGCAAATATGAAAATTTACCAAATACCAAAATTACAAATTTTGCAAGTGCATTTTTGCATATTTACAAGTAATTGCACATGTTCAATTTGCATGTCTTTAGACTTGCATGTACTACAAAATTGTAAAATTATAACATATAAATTTGTAGGATTTGCAAGTACAAAATTACAAATGAAAAATTTCAACCTACAACTTACAATGTTTCCAAGTTTACAAGTAAATAAAACACATGCAAGTCTTGCACATAATTACAAATTGCAAGTTTACAAGTTTGCAAGTAACAAAATAAATAAAAATAAAAATCACAAATCATACATTACAAAGTTACAAATTTACACATTACAATATTACAATTTATTTTTTAAAAATTTTTAAATTTAAAATTCTGGAAATTTACAACATGACAATATTACAAATTGCAAAGTTAAAATATGCAAATGCACATTTTTAGTTTTGAAAATTTTCAAATGTGAAAATCTACATACAAATAATTTTATAATGACAATTTGTGCATGTTAAAAATTACAAAATTGTAAATCAAATTGCAAGTGAACAACTTTGCAACTTTATAAATTCATAGATTTCCAATTTACAAATCATTGATCATAAACTTTCAAGTGCACAATATGCACAAACTTACCAAAAAACCAATGGGCATTTTATGGATCCCATGCGTGTATCGTAGCCTAAACCCCAAAAGACCAGTGCATATTTAGGGTGCCGTATTCACGTATTGCCACCTATATCCTAAAACCAATCCTTATTTCGTGGACCTTTATGAAGGTATTGCATAATTTGGTAAATGTTTTTCAAAGATTGATTAAATCAAGACCCAATCCCATAACACAATACCTAAATATGAAAATGATATATCAAGTGCAAAAAACATGTAAGTCAATATATGATTAATGACCTAAATGCGAGTATTGTATAATTTGGTAAATGTTCTTCAAAGATTGACTAGTGCAGGACCCAATCCCAAAATGTAATACAAAAATACAAAAATGATATATCAAGTGCAAGAAACATGTGAATTAATTTCTGATTATTGACCTAAACATAGGTATTTCGTTTTGTTCATAAGAAACAAGTCCAAGTCTTTTGCATACCTATATGTGGGTATTGCAGAAATTGGCAAATGTTGTGATGTTCATTTTGGGACACACATGCAAGTATTGCTTTTGTGGGGAAAATCTAATCATTATTTTTAATGTCTATATGTAGCTATTGCAAATGTGGGTAAAACAAACACATATTGGTCACAAATGACAAGTACATGGTTCACAAAGCATATGGGTACAATGCATATGATACACAAAACATAAAACATATGGGTCACAACACATGATACACACAAAAATTAGTATATTATGTTAATCTTTACATCATTTAATACTTAATATTTTTACACATTCAAAAATCAAAAGAGAATCTAGTACCAACTATAAAATTGGTTTCAATCTCTGGGTCAAAACACACTAAAATGAACCAGCATGATTACTTTGTAAAAGGATAGTGAGTCCTTTTTTGGTCCTTTTCACTTTTGCAACTTGTTATTAAAAATATTTATAGTTTCCCCAATACATCACATTTTTTGTATTAATCTTTGTTGAATAACTATGAGTTTTCTAAAGTGTGCAAGTTTTGCCAGATTCTACATTTCATTTTGAAAAATGATCATAATTTCAATTCATTCCAATACATGTCAATTACGTTAGGATTTAGTTTTTTGGATCATAAACTAAGACTTTGTTTTATATGTCATGTGCATTACACCTCATTTACATGTGGCAAAGGATTCTTGAAATTCGAAAATGAACGTTGAATTTTGAAACATACATTGAATTTTTTTAAATTTCAAGTTCCATAAATTTTTAATTTGGAGTAATAGATTACTATCCTCTTAATTTTTTTACTATCAAAATTTCTTTACTATGATAGTCCTTGGCTTAATCTTTTGAAAAATTGACAAATCTGATGTAACTATTGTTCAAGTTGAAAAGTCCTTTACTAGAACCAAAACTCAAAACTAAATTAAATGAATTTTTAATTTGAATCCTTAACACTCATATTAATCATTTAGCACAACTTGGAATGATTATCATAACTTTAAAATGTTTTTTAAAAAAGATATCTACAAAAGTTTGAAATTTCAAAGACTATTCAACATCCTTTTTGGTTCATTTTAACATGTTTTGACCCCTCTTGAATTTTATAGAGAACTTAAATTTGTTTAATCAAGGCATCCACTTTTGAGTTGTAGTGGAGTAAAATTTTTAATTGATGTTTATTCGTTGACTATTTTTCAAGTGTTTGATTTTCTAACATGTTCCCCAAGTTCCCAATGGATTCCTAACAAGCTTCCAATAACACCTTATTGTATCCCATATACTATTTGCCTTATGTTCTACTATTGCAATATATTATTGTCTAAATACACATGATGTACAAGAGTAGATGACAATTAATTTATTTTGGTATCATCTAAGGCTTCAATTAATTTTTTCAATGATGAAGCCATCAAAGATGAACACATAAATTGAAAAAAAAAAAAAAAAAAAAAAAACTTGGGGGGTTGGCATAATTGATTGATACATTCAAGGCGCACTATATCACATATATAATGTTATTATACAAAATCAACTCATCAAAGCTTGTCAAACAACCCATAATATTCAATTTTGATTAGATGTATTATAACCTTATTCATCCATAAGCAATGGGCATTAGTCTGTTTTTGTAAACCATGTAAATATTTACTTTAAGCCATGTATTTTGTTGATTACACACAAGGGTTTGGGTAAAATAGTGACATTACAAATGGATTGGAAGAAAACACATGCCCTCCCTAGGTACACACCTTTTGTATAAATGGGATTGTACATTGAAATGGTGATAAATTATGGATACTTTGTAAGCAAAAAAAATGAGTGCAAAAGGTGAGAAAGTGTATGTTATTAACCATTCTACTGGACAAGTTAAGCAACTAGTTAACATGATATTAATTAATTGATTATGATCACAAAATATATGCTCCAAAGGTTAGTGTCAATGTTAATTTATCATACAATATATGTTGCTAGGGATCTAGTTAGCAAGCCTCAATATATAACACAAGTAATCCACATTCCTCAGTAGTTGTTGGTTTCATTGCATTGACAAGCGTGGAAGGTGGGTAACTTTGTAATATAATGAGCCACTTCAAATGTAACCACTATTGACAAACATGCAAATCGATTTTCACTTGGAGTTCAAATTGAAAATTACTCACATAACTTTCATATTATTATGTAACATACATTCTTGGATGACATAAAAATTTGAATAGTTTTCATTAAGGTGTGAAGGTCGAAAATGACTAATCTAGCATTATAACCATTCCTAATTGTCTTGAATTGTGTGTAAAATGTTTTAAAAATTGAGCCAATTTTTTCGAAAGAAATATATTTATATGCAAATCCATGCACTATTATATTATATACGGTTTGGAATTAGCCTTTTACTTTTTATGATTTTTAATGCACATTATGTTGAACCTATGCATTTTGGTAATATTTTAATTTAGGAAATTAAGTTTTATGGGTCTTAAATAATTTTCTCATACAATTGATGAATATTGACATTTATTTGAATTAAATTATGTGATTTAAAATTCATATTTCAATGAATCATGTGGCCAATTTTGATATATTATGATGAGAAAGGATTTAAGGTAGGGATGAGAAAGGTTGATACAAAAGGATGAAAAGGAGGATGCATAGGGGTAGAAATGGTGAACTTTAAAACACACACTAAACCCTTAGAATGTTTCATAATGAAAGAAACAAAGTTGTGAGTTGATTCATTGATGAGCTACGATTGTTGAAGAGATTTTCAAACATCTTTGGTAGTAACAAACGGGAGGCAAAGTGGCGTTGAAAAATACCCTAGTTATGGAAGATTCGAGAAGATAGAGGTTTATGTGTAGGGAGGTCAATAGAATTGCTATTGCTATTTGGGCCACAGTGAAACACATTACAGTTTCACTGGAAGACAAAGAGGATGACTTAGATAAGGAGATATTCTATAACCCCTCCTCAAAGCCTATCAAAGAAATTTTTTGTTGAACTTGAAAATTATATGTTTCAAGATCATAGTACAAAGCAATAAAAAACCTTGCTAGATTATCATGAAATGATTGTAAAGCAATTGCTTGATCCATAGTGTATTCCGTTTTGTGTTTCACTAAAGTTTAAAAGGATGCCAACTACCTACATAGTATGCCACTTTTACACATTGTTTGGTGTTGGATGCTTTAGAGCATCACTAGAACCATTTTTTGGTAGACAAATTATTCCACAAAAGTCCAATTGCATACACAAATAACTAGCAAGGTATGAACTCCATCCTCTAAAATGATTTGGATTTGTTTGTGTTTTTTAACCTATTGTCATTTTAGGGTTTCTTGGTGATGTTACACTCAAGCTAGATCGATTTTAGTTTCTAATGTTCAAGAGTTTTGGATTTTTGTAGAAGGCCACCCAAATCGATCATGAGCAACTTGGGCCAAAAAAACTTGAACTTGGTGTAAAAAACACCGATGGTCAATAGGAGGGTGAGTCAAAGGACATTAAAGTCAAGTATCGTTCTTCGTATGGATTGAAGAGGAAGGTAGATACATGTGAACATGTGAGCCAATGTAGAATGTAAAAAGTTGCTCACATCACACACTACTAGGAAATGCGTCCTAGTTCACTTTGGGTTTCACTAGATTTTTGAGTGAATTTGGACAGTTTTACTTAGTGAAATTGTTTAACCCCCTAGTGAACGGGGACTAGTTGTTACGGACAATGACTTGTTTCACTAATACCTAGTGAAATAATGTTACTTTCAAGTGAAATACAAATTTACCAAACCATTCATTTGCTAGTTAATTAATTAATTAGTATGAAAATTAATTAAATTTTAATTATTTAATATAGAATATTATTGATAATTTCATGATTTTTAAAGCCTATTATTTATTAACACGTGTCACTACCTACACTAGGTTAAAGACCTAACCTACGTAGCTAGGCCACGTAATCAACCTAGGCACCTAGCCTAGGAATTCAATAGGAGAATATTCCGTCAACATACCATTGTTGACCACACACAACACCACCCATGAGGTTTGATCCCTTAACCTTTGGAATGGGGGCAAACATCCTTACCATCAAGCCACCCCACTTGTTTTGATAATATGTTACATCACATTCTATTTATCAAATACTTCATTTTAAACATTACAAAAACGTAAATTTTGAAAATTCATATCTTATTAAGATTTTGTTCAAATGAAATGATTCGAGTTTACTTTTTTTAAAAATTCAATAATGTACATAATTACATTTATTTCCTTTTAAAAGTTTAAAATCATTTGAATAAAAAAAAAAGTTGAATATTATTATTCAATAACATTTCAATGACCATTCTTTTGAATTTTTTTTTTAATAAATGGATTTTTTTTTGTTAAGATAATAATACTACCTATGTTAAACTACTTTCAATTATTATATGACTATTTTTCATTAATTAAAATTATTTCATCCTACATTATTTAAGGCTATTTATGGCTATTCTTAATTACTTTTGGTTATTTTAAGTTATTTTTGGTTATTTTAACTTATTTCACCTTAGGCTATTTTTAGCTATTATAATTTTTTTGGGTTATTTTATGTTATTTTTGGCTATTATTGATTATTTCAATTTAGACTACTTGCAATTATTATAAATTACTTTTGGCTATTTTAACTTATTTCACCTTAGGTTATTTTCAATTATTATAAGTTCTTTTGGCTATTCTATATTATTTTTGGCTATTGTAGATTATTTCAATTTAGACTACTTGTAATTATTATAAATTACTTTTGGCTATTTTAACTTATTTCACCTTAGGTTATTTTCAGCTATTGTAAGTTTTTTTGTCTATTTTATGTTATTTTTAGCTAATTGTAAATTATTTCAATTTAGTCTACTTGTAGTTATTATGAGTTATTTTTGGCTATTTTAACTTATTTCACCTTAAGTTATTTTTGTTTATTATAAATTATTTCACTTTAGATTTTTTTTTGGCAATCCTAAGCAATTAGAATATATGGCTATTGGTTATTCTTTCATTAGTGCTATTGGTGGTTATTAATGGCTATTGGTACCTATTTTATTTGTGGCTATTAATGTTTCTAGTGGTTATTCTATTAATAGTTATTGGTGGTTATTCTATTAATGGCCATTAGTAGTTATTCTATTGGTGGTTATTGGTGGTTATTCTATTGGTGGCTATTGGTGGATATTTTATTAATGGCTATTGGTGGCTATTCTATTAATGGCTACTGGTGTTCTATTAATGGCTATTGGTGGCTATTCTATTAATGGTTACTGGTGTTCTATTAATGCCTATTGGTGGCTATTTTATTAATGGCTACTAGTGTTCTATTAATGGCTATTGGTGGCTATTCTATTAATGGCTATTGGTGGCTATTTAATTAATGGTTATTGGTGGCTATTCTATGAATGGCTATTGTGGCTATTTTATTAATGGCTATTGGTGGCTATTATATTAATGGCTATTAATGATTATTCCATTGAAAGCCATTGGTGGTTATTCTATTAATGGCTATTGGTGGTTATTCTATTAATGGCTATTGGTGGTTATTCTATTAATGGCTATTGGTGGTTATTCTATTAATGGCTATTGATGGTTATTTTATTAATGGATATTGGTAGCTATTATATTAATGGCTATTGATGATTCTTCCGTTGAAAGCCATTGGTGGTTATTTTATTAATGGATATTGGTAGCTATTATATTAATGGCTATTAATGATTCTTCCGTTGAAAGCCATTGGTGGTTATTTTATTAGTGGTTATTGATGGCTATTTTATTAATGGTTATTAATGGTTATTATATTATAAGTTATTGTTGGTTATAATATGTTATATTACAACTATTGGTGATTATTGTATTATAAATTATTGTTCGATATTCTATGTTATAATATCATAGGTTATTAGTATTTATTATATTGTAGGGTATTTGAAATTATTTTTCATAGGTTATTATTTTCTATTCTAAGTAATGTTTACCTTAGGTCATTATATTTTGTTTTAGATTATTTTAAAGTTATTATGCTTAGGATAAAATAATTTATAATAACATAAAATAAAATGACCTTGAATAATTTAAAATATAACTTGAAATAACATATAATAATTTAGGGTACAATAATTTATAATAGCTTATAATAACATAAATTATAAATTAGAATAACTAAAGTAATTTAAAATAATATAGGGTATATCATAAACTAGCATAGATAATATTTTAGAAAACATAGAGATAAACCTATTTGCTATAGTAAATTGTAATAGTGAATTATGTTAACTAGTAATGAAACATGATGTCTATATAGTGATATTATAGTGAAATAATTTTCACTAGGTGAAATTAATAAAATGCAATGAAGTTATTTCACTTTTAAGGTCGCATAGTGATTTAAGCTAGTAAATTACACCCCACTTTGGTAGTAGTGACATAAGATCAAGCACATTGTGCATCTAAGGTTGTTATTCCTGTAAAAAATGTAATTCGACTAAAATCTTTGAACATTTACAAAAACCATATGCAAAAAATCATTCCATAGGTGTTTAGGAAAATAGCCATGTTTTCTTTTGATAAGATAAAATAGTTGGAACTCAATGTCGAACAAATTATCATTGAGATTCCTTATTCGTCCATTAATGCAAAACATGCTTCTTGATTTCCTAACCAATTTACAATGTATGAAGGCACATGAAAAAATGATGTCTGATTTGAAATCTGGGATCATATATCATCTAACTAGTCAGTAAAAGGCATAAGTTGTGGTTGCCAAGGATATTGTTTGTATGTTGGCATTAGGTCAGGCAACAAACAACCAAAGGGGTCTTGCAAAAATGTTGGGTGCAGATAGGCGGAATATACAAAAGGCAATGGATCGGCAGATTCAATTAGATACAACAAAGAATGCATTTTGGATCACTTTTAGATGAGCAAAACAATCAAATTCCCTACTTCAATTTGTGAAAAATCTAGTGGTGCACTAATGGACAATAAAAACCAATGTTTCCCCTATTGCAAAAGATGTCATAAGACGACGCATTAACATGAAGTTGGATGAAACACATCTAGCCCATTTTTTCCAAGTCTCACAAGTGCGAATGCTTACATGTCTAAGAACACAAAAAGTTGTCATTATGTGGTTGGGCTCCTTATTGCTTCATGTTTTAATTTTGGTTTGCTTTATATATGTTTCAAATAGTCATGATGTTAGGTACACATCCTTGTTTTTAAAATCTAAACATAATTTGTTTATTCATTATATCACTAGTTAGGGCTTTGTAAGTTTGGCACTAATGATGAAAGCTACATTTGGAGTCTCTTGATGGTTTGAATACTCTTATGTGTTGAAGTATTCAAACTATCAAGAAATGGTTTCAAATTTACTGCCTTATTATTGGTTTTGAATACTCTATAGTCATTGCAACATTACTCTAAGAATGTTGAACTTACATGCCTAAATTTGACTATAAGTAGGTTTTGTGGTGATCACATTAATCACTAATTAGATTGAATGAACTTCATAATTTGCAATTGGGTGGTGGTTGTTATGTGTTTTATCAATTTAGATTAGTGATATTGTGTCTATGTTATCCATCTGACCTCTACAATTTGTCATGTCAAGTCATCAAAGTACTACAAGTTCTTCAACTATAGTCCTTGACATATATATGTCTCTGAAAAATTTCAATAAAACTTGAATAATGATGTTTTGTTTTTCCATGAAACTTGGGTTAAATGTTTTTTATTGTATTTCATTTCATTTAACATATGGGATTGTTTAGATCTATGTATTTAAGTTTTTTTGTAAGTAGGTGAATCAAGCTACCACCCTTTAAAGTGCTGAATGTTTTGATTTGGGGTTTTTTAGTCATTGATTTACTTAACCCTTGAAAAAGAAATTGAAACAAGATTTAAAGTTTCTAATTTGATCACCATTGGTAAACATTTTGTAATAGCATGTCCTTATCTATTGACATAGGTTTTTTTACCAATGTATGTTGTCAAGGACATTAGGTATCTATATAGGTTTTGTCACCCTCACAATGCAAGTGCATCAAATTATTTGCACTCATTCTTGTCATGTTTATTTTGGTTTGATCAGAATTTATGTACTTGAGTTACCTTCAAAGGTTATCTTGAGTGTTCTTTGCAATAAAAGATTGCAGATAACATTATTGGAAATCCTATTGCATCCTATTAGTCATAAATGTTAGCCATTAAGATGATTGACTCTTTGTTTAGATTCTGGAAATGTAAGAAAAAATCATGATGTAGATTTTAATATATTTTGTTTTGTTCCAAATTTTGAACAGATTATATTCTTATTTACAACCATGGTCATGAGTTGATGAATTAATGGAAAGTAATGGCAACTAGTCATTTTGTTCATGATGAAATTGAAGGTCCAATACTTGTGTTCAAATACTAATCATTTTTAGTGGACTTGAGAATGTGTAGATTAGGTGGCAAAAGTTTTAGGTTTCTTTTGAAAGTTCAGAGCATGGTTGTTAGTATGTTTTTGTCACTTTGTTTTATTTGGTTTTTGATGTTAAGGTGTTAATCTCCTTAAATGAGATCTGCTTGAGTCTTTAGAATTATAAACTACACAGTCCTTTGCTTGTTGTTGAAAATGCCTTAGTCCTTTAAAATGTTGAAAGAGTGCTTTGTTACTTATTGAAGTGCTTCAATCCTTAGAAATCTCTAAGGAGTGTTTCACTACTTATTGAAGTGCTCAAGTCTTTAGAAATCTTTAAAGAATGTTTTACTACTTATTAAAGTGCTATAATCCTTTAAGGTGTTTACTACAATGTTTTACTCCTAAGTGAAATGTTTCAATCTTTAAATATGGACCTACTGTAATGTTGTACTCCTTAATTGAATTGATATAGTCCTTAGACATTTTTAAGGACTGCTTACTCATTATTAAGTTGCTTCAGTCCTTGGAGATCTACCTAGACTCAATCTTTTGCTCCTTAATTGAATTGTTACAATCGTTGGAAATGTCTAAGGAATACTTGTTGCACTTATTGAAATGTTTCGATCTTTAGAAATATGTTTATAACAATGCCTTTTCCTAATTCAAATGCCTTAATCCTCTAAATCATGTCTTCTTTGTAAAGTTTTATTAGATGTTGATGTGTTTTAATACTTTAAAATGTTTACATTATTGTTGTACTCCTTGTTGATGTGTTGAATTTTCACAACCCCACTTTGAGGGAAGTGTGAGGTCGCCATTCACACTCCCAAAAATGGGACTTGGGAGTCGATCCTCCGGGACTCCCGAAAACTCAGAGCGTGATCGCAAGGGTCAAAACACCTCGCATTGAGGCATTTTTTATACCGTTGGAAAAGGTCTTGAAATTTAGATGTCCAAAATGGTCTCGCATGATCCATTTGGACATCTGCATCACAAGTTATGGTCAAAAGAAGGGCCGGGAGTCAAACTGGTAGTTTGATTCCCGACCACTAAAAGTCAAGAATCGACCCAATTCCAGTGCGTGCAGGTGGCGTGTGACACACTGTTGGAAAGCTCTTGAGGAGAACTACAACTTTGGTTTAAACCTCATCCCAATCCGAGCTCAGGGCAAGAAGTTATGAACGCCCAAAATCCCAGGAGTCCAAACCGGGACAGTTTCGGGACTCCACTTTGGGAATCATGGGAAAAAGAGCCATTTGGATGCAAGTGCAGCGGAAAGCTGCATAAAATACTATATGGGGAAGGTGGTGGCTTCCCCTGAATCCGGGCCGTGGTGAGTCAAGTGAGTCCAAGGTCGCCCGTGGCTTGTCCCAACATTGAAAGTGTGTCGAATGAGTTATAACCAACTTGTTAGTTGGATTTGGATGCAGGACCGAACAATTGAGTAA
>Ga0209611_10004849_pt1 | contig 22850 bp, 13 predicted proteins | sample S1TSphgellanicum_3_FD_187693 | JGI IMG/M metagenome (GOLD analysis project Ga0209611, IMG submission 187693) | Host-associated microbial communities from peat moss isolated from Minnesota, USA - S1T2_Fc - Sphagnum magellanicum MG (SPAdes) (version 2) | ecosystem: Host-associated > Plants > Peat... | reverse complement strand
AAAAAAATTTTTAAAAAAAAAAAAAAAAAAAGTGACAATCATCCCTAGGAAGATTTCGCCAAATCTGGCTATAAACCAGAAACAAAATAAAAAACTTTAATCATCCATGTATACTTTTGGCTACATAATGAAAACCAAAGTTAACGAATGTGACCAATTTTTTTAATTTTAATTTTCCTTTTCTTTGTTCTCACTTGTGGCGACTGAATACCTCCAAAATCACTTTTTCTTTTTTCTTTTCGAATTTATAAATTTTAAATTTAGCTTTTTGGCGAAATTTCGTCAGGCCTGGGCTCGCGGGCGCCGGCGGCAGCGGCAGCAGCAGCAGCAGCGACTTTGATGACAGGATTTTGCAGACAGATTTCGCGCCCGGCCGGCCGGGCCCCGCAGTCTGCAGCACTGCTCTCTCTGGAGTCTGTCCTACCACCCTTGATACCTGCTTGCTCCGGCTCCTCCTGCCGATGCTCCTGCTGCTCCTCCTGCTGCTCCTGCTCCTGCTGCTCCTGTTCATCATCATCATCATCATGATCCAGCACGAACTCGACGACAGAGTAGTACTAGTGGGGGATTATTGATAGGTAGTAGGAGGCAGGAGGGGACAGCCTTTTCTTGTATATATACTCTTACATCATCCTCCCCATTTCATCCGCAATATCTACCCACTCTCACTCACGTTGTCGTTGTTCTTCACCCACTGTTGATGAAGAAGAAGAAGAAGATGATGAAAGACAGAAGCAGTTCCTCATTTCTCGCTTGATTTTCTCTCTCTCAGATTGATCATCAATCAGTAGTGGTCTCTTCCTTATTTGTAGTTTTTTTGTTTTGTTTTTCCTCTCTATCTCTGCGACCAACAGTCTATCTTTCAGCTTGCGCGATTGAACCTATCTAGCTTCTCATCGAGCTTGTCCAGCTCACTTTGGATTTTGTTTACCATCATTCAAAATCGAAGAATCTAGAATTCTATACTTTTAGTCTTTAGTTCTCAAGATTTCTTCATTTTGTTCTTTGGGGGGCAGGGTTTGCGGGCTCTTGTGATTTAGAATCTGTTGTGTGTGTGTGTGTGTGTGTGTGTTTTTGTGTTTTTTTTTTTGGTTTGGTTTTGTTGGGTAGTAGTATGGAGGAAGTTGTGGAGCAGCAAGGTGTCGAGGAGGAGGTGGTGATGAGTTCGCAGTCGCCCCCCAAACGGGCGAGGGAAGAAATTAGTGATGTGGTTGTTGGAGATGGGCATGATTTCGACAACTGTAGTGCCGCCGGACAAGAACTAGCAGTGGACGTTGCAGCAGGTCCTCCTGCGAGTAAGAAGTTGTGTATTGAAGAAGCAGTTTTGTGCACGATTCCTAATGTGTTAGAGTTGGAAGACTTGGAGTTGCACGATGATCAAGCTGCTGCTGATGAGAACAGTACCTGCAGCAGCAGCGTTTTGGTTGATATCAGTCATCACTCGGCCGGCGCCGTTGCAGGCTGTGTTGTTTCTGGAGACGAACTGGGTGATGTCGTCGTCGATCAAGACTTGCTAGCGGAGGAGCATGATGTGCACTCGCTTTTCCGCGGCGCGCAATATAAATATCATCCGGCTGCTGTTGCAGGAGGTTCTGAATGTTGCTCGGCTTTGAGCAAAGAGGATGCCGCTCGCGTGTTACGAAGCTTGGAGGAGGAGTTAGGCGTGTCGTCGGATCAGTCTGACGAGTATGTCGATTCTTCGAGCTCCAGCTTATTGCCTTCGTCCGCAGTTCAAGAGGCGCTCGTTGACGCAGCTCTCACTAGTTGGGGTGAGGAGATTTGGAATTCTTCCAGCAGCTGTGGTGGGTTCGTCGCTGCAGCTGGTGGTGCAGCAGGAGATCATGCCGCCGGCTGCTCCAGCGGAAGGAGCAGTCTTACCATCGGGGATCAGCAGGATGAATCTCCAGCCGCCCCTGTAACTAATTGCCTGCAGGGAGCAGCTCTTGACAACAAACTCTCATGTGCTCTGAGCACTTTTGAGCCTGTCGAGGGTGCGCAAGTCGACATTGGGTTCTTGAATGAAGCTTCCGACGACGAGCTTGGTATACCACCCAGCCCTAGTTCCGAGAGAGCGGTCTTCGATGATAGAAGAACTGCAAAAGAGGTTTGTGAAGACAGCATGAGCGTGCTCACGGAAGCCGGCTCTCTCCTCGAAGGAAGAGGAGACCACCATTCTGCTGCCGCTGATGATGATGATGAAAACGGTGAATCTGCAGCTGCTGGGCCGCGAAAATCCCAGGCGGCTCTTCACGAGGCCGTCAGCTGGGCTTTGGAGGACAACAATTCTGCTGCTGAGGACTATCCTGATCCTACTGGCAGCAGCTCCAGCTTCCATGACATGGCTGCTGCTGCCGCCGCCGAAGAGGAGGAGGACTGGTTGATGCCTGTGGGTGGTCTGGATTTTCTTCTGGATTTTTCCACTGGCTATGTACCTGTGGCAACGTAGCTAAGTTCTCCAGAAAGAAACCCATTTTCTGTATCTCTCTCTCTCTCTCTCTCATACATGAAATTTATGATTCCAGTGGAACAACATACATTTTGATGGAGGTTTTCTTCATACTACAGCACTCAATATTCAATCTAGGATCATGTGTACAGTAGTGTCATCGACTGAGAAGAATTTTACAGGAGATTTGTGAATACCCAGTTTTGTAGATACTTTTGGTCGCATTGACCACTTCCGACTGTAACGAAACAGCTGATCATTTGATCATCTGTTCATCATCAAACATGCAACAGACAGTTTGCACCTCCCTCAACTAATTGGGTGTTTACTTATTTTTTATTGCAAAAGGATTCAAATTTTTCCGTTCCCAGCTGATTTGTTGTTTTTCTCTTGATCCCATAGTGCATGATAAGATGAATCTTGGATGGGTGTGCATGATATTTCTTTATCTGACAGCAAACAATAGTGGGTGTCAAACCTGTGCTTATCTCAATGGCAATAGGTGAAAACCAGCACTGATTGCTACGTGTACACATGGTTGGCATGATAACCTTTGCTGACCAACATTAGTGCCAATTCAAAAAACAATATCCCCCGATGGCTTGTTTTTTGAATGAGCACTGATCTTGTGGAGCATCTCCTCACACTTTACTCTCTCACAGTACACCTTTGTGACGTAAGCCATATATAAGATTAAAGCGGTCGATGCACAGAAAGGGCATCAAAGTTTATAACAAAAGATGATCTCCTTTCATTTGTTCCTTTCAAATTAGTGTTGATCATAATAATCCAGGATTTCGAACACAGACGCAAAGGTTTGACACCGGCAAATGCTGGAAAACTTAGGAGTTGTGCATAGGATTTTGGGGAGTGTTTGAGAGATGGGGTTTGTTGTTTGTTTGTTTGTTTGTTTCTTGAAGTTGGATTAAACTCCAATGGAATTTTCCTTCCTTGTAATTTGCCGGCTGCTTGAGGATCAATGGCCGCTCCAGGTTTCCTGTAGCAACTTTCTTTGTGGGGGTGGTCTGCTGCTGCAGGAACTTATTAGGTGCTTTTGTTGTTGCAGCAACTTCATGGGTGCTTTTTGCTGGAGCAACTTCGTGGGTGCTTTGCTTTGTACACAACACTGAAGAAAATAAGTCTGAAAAGTACCTCAAACTGTGCTGCAGTTCTGTTCAAACTGGGGACGAAATGAAAAGTCAGGATGAAACAGGAACAACATTGATGAAAACAAACCTGAAATCTCTTTGTTATCTATCTGTAAGAGACCCCAAACTGTGCCACAGTTTTGTTTAAACTGGGGATGAAATGAAAACAGTGCACAGGAACAATCCTATTGAAGGAAATAAACTTGACATCTCTCATATTATAGAATATCTGTAAAGTGCCCCCAAACTGGGCCGCAGTTTTGTTTAAACTGGGGACGAAATGAAAAGTCAGGATTAAAACAGTTCACAGGAACAACACCATTGAAAAAACTCTATATATATTATATAATAGAGTTATCTGTAAAATGCCCCAAACTGGGGATACTTGGCCACAGTTTTTGTTCAAACTGGGGGGGCGAACTCAAAAGTCAAGATGAAAGAAGCAAACTGGAACAAAACAGACCTGTAATCAAAGTAGTAGTTTTTCCACCTATAATTGGTCCTCACTGGAGTTTCATTCATCCCCAGTTTTGGATTTGCCCTTTACCTGCACCCCACCTGGACTTGATGCCTACTCATATCCTTGGCCTTCTCAGGTGCTACAAATCTTCTGAATCGGCATCAGTTACTTCTGAACCGATGATACCCAGTTTCTTGAATCGGCACCCACATTACTTCTGAACTGATGATACCCAGTTTCATCATTAATTCTGAACCAATGATACCCAGTTTCATGAATCGGCACCCACAATACTTCTGAACTGATGATACCCAGTTTCATCATTAATTCTGAACCAATGATACCCAGTTTCGTGAATGGGCACCCAATTTTGCTCACATTACTTCAAACACAAGTGGAACCAGCAGATGAAAAGTAAAGGAATAGGACACCAAAACTGGTTCCTGTTCAAGCAGGGCGGCTGATTCAAGCCCCCCCCCCCTCCCTGCAACAATAATAGTGGGCAGGCAGAATCTGCCACCTCCCCTCCTTTTTCTTGTGACCCACCACCTGCCTTTTCCTTTTGAACCTCATTTTCTGCAACCTACTACTACTTACTTACCCTTTAACACAAGAGACCTGAACCAAGCACAACCCATTTCTGCTAGGCAGACCTGTGCAAGGCTCACCCTTGCAGGCTTACCTAACAGAATTGGGTTGGGACCCATATGATGGGCCCATATTCCCCAGTCCATGATTGTGCCCCTCTCATGCTGTTTCTTCAGTCTTTAGGGTTTAGGGTATTCTTAGAATGCAGAGAAGGGTGGGTAGGGTAGTGAGTGTGTTACCAGACCAGCATAATAAGGTGCCTGCCTGCCTGCCTGCCTGCCTGCCCAAGGCAGCAGCTGAGGGCAATCCTGAATCCTGGTAATATCTCCCTGTTGGAGGGCTTTACCATGCGGTGAAGCATTGTCGCATTTTTCTCTTTGTATATTTTGGTCTCTCACTGGTTTGGAAAAATCTTGTTCACTGACATCATCGCAATTATATCGTAGAAAACTACAATTTACACAATTTGAAAAGGTACTCTCCAGCTTATCGGAGTAGCTTTCACCTTTGTAACATTTGAGGACATCCATGGTTGACATGGCTTTACCTGAATTTGTGTGCTCTCTTACGTTGAAATCTCCCGCTTCAGGCTGGAGCAGGAAATTTTTGCCTGGTAAGGTGCGCTCCAAATGTACTATGACATTTCTCCGAGGTTGTTAGGGGTGTAGAATCTAGATGTCTTTATAGTGTTGTAATCTGGAATATGTTCCAGAAATATATAAGACTGTAGAGCCCAAACTAGGAGAGGTTTAAAAGCTCACACTAACTTTGTGAAGAAGAGCGAAGTTTGCAGAATCCTGGAAGATTTTTTGAGGGCCCGGAGTAGAGAGCTATGGTGCCAATCTTTTGTGCTAAATTATTGGTGACCCAATCAATGAATCAAATGATAAGGATAGTGTGATAGCTGAGAAGCTTGGTGCTCATTTTGTCTACTACCAATTGCTGTTACAACTGCTGAAAATTGTTTGCAAGCTCTTTCTTTACTCTTTTACTCCATACAATTTAGAAAAGAAAGACAAGACGAGAATCCCAGAAGAGAATCTGTTCCACTTCTTTAAGGGAGACAGATTGCGGATATGAAACTTCATAGGGAGTGCTTTAATAATAATATATATCCTAGTGAAACAAGATGTTCCAGTTATTGTGGAGTTTCGATTGTCACTGAATTCAAGTCAAGATGGATGTTACACTTAATTCATGCACCATGGATGGGATGCTCTAGTTCTACTACCTACCAAGTGCCGGTCAACTTTCTGGAATTGATTTTTATAAATTTTTGAATTGAAAGACTTAAACAATCCCCAAAGAAGATCATTTGTTCCACTTCTCTGGCTGTTACAGATTGTGGGTACCCAAGAAAAAAGGTTCAATTTTATGTTCATATCTTGCAAGAGATATTTTGAAGGTATAGTGGAACTTGGTACTAGATTCTAGGAACTGCAGATGATAATATTCTTGTTCATAGTAGTAGTACTAGTAATCCAGGCACCAGCCTAATTGAGAGCATTATTATCATCTCATGGTGATCGGGTATGAATGCTTTACCCTTGCAAAGAAAGATCTTGACAAATTCCTGACATTACTGGGACCTGCCCCACTCTTGAAAGTAGACTTTGAAATTTGAAAGAATCCCAAAGATCATGCAAGCACCAGGAGTTCAAACTTCAACAAACACTTCTTTTACCTTATACTATTTAGTATTGTGGGTGGACCCCTAAACCCTAAAACCTGCTCTGAAGATGTAAAAGCTTTGTAAAAACCCATTCAACCTTGGTAGCAATTGTGTTATACAAGAATTCAATAACTAGTATTCCTTCACAACAAAATCAATTTTTAGTTCAATTGTCATTTGTCAAACTTAGAATAACAATAACTACACAATGTTGAAGTTATGACTTTTAGCTTAATGAAAATAATAATAACTTGACATTAAATTATTTTTTGCATTTGATTTTATCGAGGTCATAGCTTACAAAAGAAGCTTCAATATAAACCTTTGATGGAAGTATAGAGCATGGTTCCTTTTATGCACACTTAACAAAAAGGTGATGGAATAATATTCCTATTTGAATTTTTTTTGTGCTTAGCAAATCTTATTAGAAGTTCTTATTGCAAGGGTTAGGAAATAAGTTAGTCTTTTGAATCCTCATTTCTTTGCCTATATTTCTATGGCATACAACAAACTTTTTGGTATTGTTCAAATAAGAATAAAAACTTCAATGTTTTGTGTTTGAATTTTGTTTAAATATTTGTTGATGATTATATCATCCTTAAATTGACCTTACCTAAGCCCCTCATCTTCACATACACATATCATTGAAATTTGACTATAGAATTGAACTAGTTCTCCCAACATAACAATGTGTGTACAAATTCACAACTCATTTCATCCTTAGTTTAAACTTGGGATCGAAGATTGGTATTATTAATCCAATGTTCATATTTGAGCAACAAGCTACAACAAAAAAAAAATTATTCATGTCATTGTTTATACTAATGTCGTGCAATTTTTCCTTTTTAACAAAACCTTCAATCTCAATTTTGACACTTCAGATTTTTGTGGAGGTTCTTTAAGTGTAGGCATGATTTTGGTTCTTCCAATTTCTAAATCTTTCAATTCTAGTTTTGGCACTTTTTTTTTTAAATTCAAGAACCTTGAAGCTTGGTTCAAAATTTGGGTATAGTTCCTATGCACACACTCCCCAAGGCTAAAGACACTGTATATGTGTAGGGTAAAGCATTGCCTTAAGGGGCTTTACAAATTTAAGCTCTTGTGAAAGTTAAGAGGGTGAGAATGTGAGAAGCACCAAAAGAGTCCTTTATCCTACATAAAGCATTTTGAGAAAAGAGACACTTACTCATTTTGCAAGCATGAGAATGGAATTATTGGTTTACACTTTGTGAACCCATGCCTACACTTCGAGATCAAACAATGGACATTAGTTTGCACACCTTGAGCCCAAAGTGAAGGTATGAGTTGTTAATTCAATGCTATTCATATTTGAACAACAAAGTTACAACAAAATTTCTTTAATTATGTCCTTATTTATGAATCTAATTTTCCAAATTGATGGTTCATTGAGAATAATATCTTGATTTTGGTAAATTGGAATTGTTGAAAAATCTAAAAGTTCACCCAATCCTTCATGTCATGTTTTTAAAGTTGGTTTCCCCAAAAAAAAAAAGATGTGGTTTTGTTCACATAGTTCTTCCTAATTTCTAGTAAATGCATAGATATATTTTGTATTAAGGTTTCATTAATTGTTTTTTGAAACCATGTGTCTCTTGGGGTCCCATGCATCTTTAAGTTTGACATCTCAAGTTGAGTTGTACAAGTATGGTCACCTTAGATCTAAAATCATTCTAGGTTTCCTTATTCAACATCCAACTTTTTGAAAAAGATCATTTGCATTTGAAATTTTTTTGTATTATTTTGTGACAAAATTGCCTACCCTTTACAACATATTCCTTTTACAACTTAGAGCTTTACAAGGTTCACCTTTTGATGTCATTCTTGACAAAGGATTCTTTAATTTAAAAAGCAAACCTATGTTCACCATTCATTAAATACATAACATAGTGGTGGTTATGTGTCATTGTCAATTATCTAGTGGTTAAAGTTTAAATAATTGCACCTTTAAAAGCTCAAAGTTTATTTTTTGTTCTTGTTGTGCAAGTGAATCATTTGCCACAATGTATCCTTTAGGTAAATTAGTCAAATAATTAAAGAATGGTCAAAATGGTTATAATTCTTACAACATAGGTCTAAACATTATGAAACCACCTTGATGCACCCCCTATTCATTGAATGATTTCCAACAATATCATGAGTGCATCAAGGGGGCTTGTGGCTTGGGAAACTTCACCGTGACAAAGCAAAACAAACTACCTTCCTTAATAGTAGGATGGTTTTTTTTTTTAATAATTTTTTATAAATTTTTTAGCCAAATTTAACTTTTTGGTTCCCTCATAAATATGTTATGAACTTATGTGTAAGTCTAAAACACACATTTGGTATACTAAAATATGTTATGATATCAACACTAATATCAAGCCAAACTAATCAAAATTTCAACATTAAATTCATCTAATGCTTGCAAATTAAGTTTCCTTAAACATGAACTTCTTGGGAAGTCACAAAGAAACATTAGCCCAACTTTTGTAACCCTTGGTTCATATCAAATTTCAATTTAATACCTATTCACCCCATTGCCTAATATGAATTTTCTTGGATTGCAGGTTTAAGGATCATTCATAATGTCCTTATGTTGCTTGACAATTAAATTATTAGTCTTCATTGGAGGTCTTGTTTGTGTCTTTTGTTTAATGTTGTTGATTGGTTGTTGCCAATCCTTCTCATTCAAGGTTGGGGATTGCAAAATTGACCCACATTGCAACTAATTTTAAATTGGAATCTTTTTTTTTATTGTGTCTTTTGAATTGCCTAATGTGCTTAATTTTTATGGTGTTTTACCAAATCATCATGGATCCAAATCATTTGCATCTTGAAAACTCCATGGAATTTTATTTGATTGAAGGGATGATGATCTGTATAATTGATGAATTCACAACAAAATGGTTAATTTTAGGTGTAATTAATGTTTACTATTTTATATCTTAAGTGATAATTTAAGTTGATGTTGAAATTTTTTGATTTAGTTATATAATAACATTCATAACATATCATAAGAACACATGAATATATTTTAAATCAATATATTGAATAAAAAACACCTAAAAATATTTTAAATAGTGTAACCATTATGTTTATTACTTAAAAGGAATTGTAAAATGACTTGAAAAGGTTTGAAAATAAAATATTTTTGGAAATTTATTAAATGCCTTAAATTAATTGTGTGTGTGTCTGTCTATATATATATAAATAATGTTTCAAAAATATTTTAAAAATTCTAGATTAAGCACTCGAATGGGTAGTTGTCAATCGTTTTATTCTAGACTTGCTCTAACAAGCAAGTCTTTGAGTGCACATTTAATGGAGATACTAACGAATGTTACTATTGTCAATTTTAAAACACAATCCAATTTTTTTTTTTAATTTGGGAACTTTGAAATAACTATAATATTTAGTTTCCTTATCCCATATTTACCTTGCTTTGTGTTTAATGCTCCAACAATGGGAATTGATGTGCAAGCTTGTCATGAGTTCTTAATGTTTGCCATTTCAAAAGTCAAGTTTTTGTCTTTATCATAGAAAAACAACAAAAAAATATTTTAAAACTAATTTCTTCTTATGACATCATTAACAAAGAAAAGAAAAAAAAGTTCTAGTTTGTGAAACAAGGTGTTGCACAAACAAAATATGAAAAATAAACATGAGCTTTAAATGAAATTAAAAATTATAAATGAAAGTTGATGCACCTATTGTCACAATATAAAGTCAAAACCTTTGTAAACCTAATGACCTTGCTTAAAAATGCTTTACATAATTCGATATTTTTTTTGTTCAAAATTTTACAAATACCATTGTCTATGGTTGAAAGCAATTGATTGTGCCAACTCATTATGGAACAATGTGATAACGTTTATTTTGCATCTCATAAGAAAATCATACAACAATAGATACCAACCATGTTTATGAAAATAATACAACAATATGTAACTTTTGATCAATGCCAAAAATAAGTTCTCATAAAGAATGACATTAATAAAAAAAAAATTTATAAGCTTATATTGGTTGAATTCCAACTTATTGAAGATATTAATGTTTATGTTAAGGACAAGGCTATCAACTTGAACATCTTTCAAGAGTTTAATTGTGTATTGCACATTATTACAATTTCTTTCATCATTTGTTGGCATGTGTCAAAATGCAAGAAATGAAACCAAAATACACAGGTCATTTAATGAACGAAATCAATTTAGTTTATGTATAACGACAAATCATGCGAGCAAAGAAATTGGGAGAATGAAAGCAATAGTGGAATTGAACTCTTTAAAAGGTTAAATTGCGATTAAGGAAACTACAAATTTCAATAAAAAAAATTTAAAGTCATTTTTAGAGTTTTGTTATTTAAATAAACATTATAATATTTAATAGGGATTAACTCAAGTGTTGTGAAGGTAGTAATCCATGCAACTTCCAACTTGGGCCCCGATGACTTTATGTGGGCCATTGCTCAACATATCATCAAAATACTCGTATTAGGTGTTTAACAATGTGTTTTAAATGCAACTAGAAGATATTAACTTTGTCTTTAGATGTCTTACTTGCAACATTACTCCATTACAATTACAATTAGGCAAAGTTATGATTGCATGCCTAAATTTGTTTTTGGCTACAACAAAATGTGTTTGGGCTTCGTGAGACACATTTTAATCAAGCAACTAGCCATGGTTTGTGGAGGTTATGGTGTGCTCACATCCAAACAAACAAACACCAATCCTAATATATAGATATCATAAGAGTTTGTTACTAATCTTAAGGTGCATTCACACTTAGTGTTAAGGACTCTATTATTAAGTGCCCTAACATGAAGCTAGCCATTTAGGACCTAAACCTATTTACCGTAAAGATTTTAGGTTAAGTTAAACATTCACTTAATGTTAAACAATCACCCCTTTAACATTGGGTGCCACCTAAGATGCCACCTAGATTTTCACTTTAATAACATGACTTAACACTAGGTGTGAATGCACCTTTAAAGATTCAGTTCACCATTCTGCACAGGCTACTAGTTACTACCTACCTCACAACCTAGGTGTAGCCGTCTAGGGCAAACCCTAGGGGCCTTGGGAGCTCTGGTGTAGTAGTAGTCTAGGGGAAAACCCTAGGGGCCTCGGGAGCTCTTGTGGAGTTGTGTAAGGGAAACCCTAAACCCTGGACCTTGTGCACCTCCACCACCCATCTCTCTCTGGATCCGTTGCTGCGAAACTTGTCTGTTGCGAATGTTTTTCCGTCGTGGAGGATGTGTTCATTTGCGAGGGAAGTTCAATTTCCCAGTAGCACAGGGACCACCCCATCTCTACAGCAGTACGTGGGTGGTGGCATCCGGATCCGAGTACACGCCAGTGCGTCGCCTGTGTACCACACTCAACTGCAATTTGTGCAGCAATCTGCGGGTTGGTCTGGGACTCTGTCCACAGCGCAATGGAGTGACACAAAAGAACAGCTGAGGAGCTCCAGTGGTGGTAAGTTGTCTTTTTGGATTTTTCTGCCTTGTTGTATCTTAGTTCTGTTGAAACCCTAAATCCTATGCCCAGTTCTGTCAGATTTTGTACAGTGAAGCTGCTCTCGTATTTTGATCAGAGAAATGAATTGTTGTTTTGCCCCCAATGTCAATATCATCCCCCATTACATGAAAAAGGAAATGGTCTGTGAGATTTGTTTGTCATCCATGGTGGGTATGGCAGGGCAGAAAAGGATTGTAGAGAAATTGTGGCGGGAGTTCTTCTCAGATCCCTCACAGTGGTGGGATCATAGGTCAGAGAAGGTATCTGGTTATACCTCAGAGCTGTAGTTGCAATTCTCACAGTTCTCTTGTTAGCAGCATGCTGTTGTTCTTGGTTATCAGTTCTGATACTTGGCTCTGCACAAAGCTCTCAGGCCACTGTGAATGGGGTTATGGGCTGCATTTGTGATTTCTGGTTGTAGGCAAATACAAGGTATCCGGATTTCAAACATAAGATGACACATGAATCTCTCTGGCTCAATGGAAAATTGAACCCTTCATGGGTGGAAGCAGAGCTGGCAGCATTGGTACCAGGTACAGTGCAAATGAGCCTCTTCTCATGGAATGCAAGGCTTGAAAGATGCATCAAGGCTGGGCAATATCAGAAGGTGGTCAAGCTTTTCCTACAAATGCAACAAGAAGGCATGGTTCCCAACAGGTTCACATTTGTTCAGGTGCTCAATGCATGTGCTAGTTCACAAGCACTTCAAGAAGGCACATGCATTCATTCACAAATCATACAAAGTGGATGTGAATCAGATGTGTATGTTGCCAGTGGCCTTATTAACATGTATGCCAAATGTGGAAGCATAGATGATGCTGCAAGAGTGTTCAAAAATATGGCCACACATGATGTGGTTGCTTGGAGCACCATGATTTTAGCACATGCAAAGTGTGGGCAAGGGCAGAAGGCATTAACATTGTTTCGAAGAATGCAACAGGAAGGTGTGGAGCCAAACTCTGTCACATTTGTGGCAGCTCTCAATGCATGTGCAAATATAGCAGCAATTGATGAGGGCAGAGATATTCATAAACAGATCATCCAGAGTGGTTATGAGTCTAATCTCTTTGTGGGTAGTAGCCTTGTTGATATGTATGCTAAATGTGGGAGCATAGTGGATGCGCAGAGAGTGTTCAACAAGATGACCACACATGATGTTGTTTCTTGGAGTGCTATGATTTTGGGACATGTTAAATGTGGTCAAGGTGAGAAGGCATTGGAACTATTTCAACAAATGCAATGTGAAGGGGTGAAACCAGACCATGTAACCTTTGTTGCAGTCCTCAATGCATGTACCAGTCTAATGGCACTTGAAGAGGGCAGGTGTGTCCATGAAGATATTATTCAAAGTGATTTTGAGTATCATCTATTTGTTGGTAATAGCCTGGTTGACATGTATGCTAAATGTGGGAGCATAGAGGAGGCCTGGAGTGTGTTCAGCAAGATGCCCACACGCAATGTGGTTACTTGGAATGCCATGATTCTGGGATATGTGAAATGTGGACAAGGGCACAAAGCATTGGAACTATCTCAACAAATGAAAAGCAAAGGAGTGCATCCAGATCCTGTCACCTTTGTGGGGTTGCTGAATGCATGTGCTAGTGTAGTGACACTTGAAGAAGGCAGGCATGTTCATGTACAGATCATTGAAAGTGGTTGTGAATCTGATGTCTTTGTTGCTAGCAGCCTTGTTGATATGTATGCCAAATGTGGGAGCATGGAGGATGCAGAGAAAGTATTCAACAGGATATCCACACGCAATGTGGTTGCTTGGAATGCCATGATTTTAGGACACATAAAATGTGGGGAAGCACAGAAAGCATTAGAATTGTATGCACAAATGCAATGTGAAGGAGTGCAATCAGACCATGTCACGTTTGTAGGGGCTCTCAATGCATGTGCTAATCTGGTTGCACTTGAAGAGGGCAGGCGTGTTCATGAACAGGTTGTTTGGAGTGGTTGTGAGTCTGACATCTTTGTGGGCAGCAGCCTTGTTGACATGTACGCCAAGTGTGGGAGCATTGAGGATGCAAAGGGAGTGTTCAACAGGATGCCTGCACATGACGTGGTTTCTTGGACTGCTATGCTCGGAGGCTATGCCATGCATGGGCATGCAGAGGAAGCTCTTGGTCACTTTGAGCGAATGTGTGAAGAAGGTGTAGACATAAATAATTTCACTTTTGTTTCCCTTCTGTCAGCTTGTAGCCATGCGGGCCTAGTTGATGAAGGCCTGCACTACTTCCAATCCATGGGTTTAGTGTATTGTACTTCAGCAACAGTGCAGCACTATGCCTGCGTAGTGGATCTTCTAGCTCGTGCTGGGTGTCTGGAGGAGGCTGAGGATCTGATTGAAATGATGTCTGGTGAACCAGATGCTGCCATGTGGATGTCCTTGCTTGGTGCTTGCAGAGTTCATGCTAATGTGGAGATGAGAGATGGCGTTGGAAAAGTAAGTTCTTGAGTTGGCGAACCTTGGAAATACTGCAGGCCATGTGCTGCTTTGAAATATATATGCCAATGCTGCTGGCAAGTGGGATGCCAATGCAGATGCTCAACAATGGGTTGGAAAGGGGTGTTCAAAAAAATGCCAGGACACTCATTAATTGATGCAGACAACAAGGTATATATTATATGTACACATTTGGAGTGTTTGACCAACAACATCCTGAAATGATTAAAAGCCATGCAGAGTTACATCATGCAGAGAGTTTCTGGACATATACCAGATAACCAAATTTTCTCTGCATGGTGCAGTGGAAGAAGAGGAGAAGGTTTTGCATTTGACTTCTCACAATGGAAGCTCGCCATAGTGTTTGGACTCATCATCACACCTTCAGGTACTGCCTTTGGCATTTTCAATGATTTGTGCGGTTTCGTGGTGACTGCCACACTGCCACCAAATTACACAGATAGTTAGGAGTGAGATCATACATACAATAGTAAAGGGATGCCAATTGCTTGTCACCACCACTTTGAGGAGATTCTTTTGTTCTTTTAGGGATTATTGGTGATGGCGGAGGTCTATCTCAACAGCACAAGAGACTAGACATCATAAATTTAAGCCCCTTTATCCATACAAATCTCAAGATTGAGCATGATGAGAACAGTCTGTTGAATAGTGTATGAGAAGTTTGCTAACTCTAGAAGAGAAAATTTGCAGCTTTGGTGCCCCTACAAAAGAAACCCACAAATTCATAAGGTACAGATGGGATTTGCATGAACTTTTGTCTGTCACACCATATGAGCTAGTTCCAATTTCTCAAGTCTGTTGCACAGAAGTAAGTGTCCAAAGAACAGCCCTTGTCAACAAGCATATGTAGGGTTGGATTCTTCTTGCCATTGCCATAACTGCAAGATTTACCATCATTACTTGGCATCACCACAAAACATGCTTGCAGCAGCTTGCCTAATTGATGGTACCCAAGTTCTGGAGATTCCTCAATGAACATCAGAATTGAAGAATGTACACTTGTTGCCTGTGATATCTGGCCTGCTCATTTCACAATTCTGCCAATCAAATGTCAAATTGTCATTGGCACTGTGATCACCAGTGAGTGTTTGGGGAGTAGAGAACAAGCAATGCAACACAAGTGATGTCAATCCTTGCAATACAAATCATGTTCATGTGAGGTCACTGTCATAAGCTTGTGTAACATAGACAACAAGACTGAGAAAATCAATGGCGCATGGTTCCTTCCCTGGTGAAAAATTTCTATTCACGGGATTCTTGGTAAAAGGCAAAAGCATATGAACAAGGTGGGAAATGCAGTCTGCATGTGTCATATTTGCAGAGAGGAAGCAAAAAGAGCATTGCAAGGAGCAGGAGGAGAGGCCGAGGAAAGAAGTCTGCATGTCACATTGGCCGTGACGAAGAACAAGAGCAGTGCAAGAAAGAGGAGGAGAAGCCGAGGAAGAAGAGTCTGCATGCGTCATATTTGCCGTGACCAACAACAAGAACAATAGCACAGCAAGGGAGGAGGAGGAGAAGCCGAGGAAGAAGAAGAAACTTAGGGCGAGAGGAAAACATTGTGTACCTGTGAAGGAGGCCTTTGGTGAGATCATGGCGACAATGGCAGCAGCGGCCACCACACTGGGGAGGCTAACGACCACGCAAGAGGCAGCGGCACTGGCGTCGCTGCGCTCGTACCCTTCTTCGTCGCCTCTATTGTGCGCCGCATTCTCGCATTCCAAGTTCGCGCATGGAGCAACAACTGTGATCGGGACTTGTTGGCGTGATGAGCAGCCTGGGAGGAAATGGGAGCAGGTGCTGCGGCAGAGCAGCCGGGGCAGCAGGCGGGGGGGAGCGTTGTTGTGCATGAGCAGCATTAGCCTGGGGACGAAGGAAACGGCAACAAGCAGCGACTCACTGTTCTCCAACTACAAGCCCTCAACTGCGTTCCTTTTTCCAGGCCAGGTAAACAAACTACAAAGAATGGATGCATCTCTCTGGTGTGCATTCGGTCATGAGAATTTGGATCTCGAAAGAATGATGTCCAAGAGTGATGATGGCAAAAGCCACCTCAAAAACACAGCAAACCTGCGAATCTCAGACCAAGATTACTCACTCTATTGCCATGAAGCTTACCAGAGAAAAGGAACACAAGGAACACAATAGCTAGTAGCAATGGTGGTGCTAACAATGGGGTTACACTTGTGTCGCTGCTGCTGCTGCAGGGTGCACAAGCTGTTGGTATGGGGAAGGATGCTCACACAGTACCTGCTGCAGCTGCTCTATTTGCCCAAGCTAATGAGATTCTAGGGTGAGACTTTGAGGACTTGTTTGCTGCATCCAGCTTGTGTGCATGTGGGTTTGTGTGCATTCCGCTTGTATGCATCCCACTCATGGGTCCCCTTCTAGGAAACAACAACAGATGCTATCTTCATTCATAGAAGCTCAAAGTTTTGTTCTCCTATTTTTTCTCCAAATCATGATGTACAAGACAGGAATAATGTTCTGAAGTAATTTGTTTTTGTGCACAGGTATGATTTGTTGGATATATGCATCAATGGACCAAAAGAAAAGCTCGACTCCACAGTTATAAGCCAGGTACTGGCATCTGCAGCACATACAAGAAGTATTGAAGGAATGTTATGAGACAGAGTTGGTGGACAACATTGCCACCTTCTTGTTCTATAAGCTTGGAGTGATGGAAGAGAGAGAAACAAGCTGGCAACAAACTGTTTTTTTCTGTCAGAATTGATCATTTCTTTCACTTATTTCTGATCTGTTGTTGGCATACCATACAGCCAGCAATCTATGTTGCAAGCTTGGCAGCTGTAGAGGTGTTGAGGGCGCAAGAGAAGGGCCAAGACATCATTGACTCTGTGGATGTCACCTGTGGCCTGAGTCTTGGAGAGTATACTGCTTTGGCATTTGCTGGTGCTTTCAGGTGTGTGCTCCCATCCATTCTTCCTTGATCTAACAGTGATTGTATTGCCTAGAACATCTAGACTTGATAGTTCACATTTGACTTGAATGTATCCAGTTTTGGGTTCTCCAGATATGAGGTGGATTCTTATATACTTGTCTGCACCCACCATTGGAACTGATGAAGTCAGCAGGTAATCATGGCAGCTCGTCACTGCTCTTCATGATGAAGATGATAGTCTGACACTTTGTGAGTGACTCTCATAAGGTTACAACTGCACTCATTGTCGTGTTACCTTCAAATGGTTGCTATTGAGATTTCTCTGCAACTTCATAGATATAGATGTATCCAGTTTGGCTTGTGAGAAATCTTGGCACAGTCATGGAAGTCACTTGCAGTTATCTTCTGTGGCAGAGGTGAAATTGTTTCCATTTTATGCAACTGTTTCCTGTTTATTTCTTTTGTAAGTAAATGTATATGGACAGAGAGAGTCAGGAGTCCTGTTTGCTAAGATGTATAGTATGATGTGATTTGCAGTTTTGAGGATGGGCTGAAGCTAGTGAAGATCAGGGGTGAAGCCATGCAGGTCTGAACACACACATTTGGGAAGTCATTCTTGCTCATTTTGTAGCGGATGAGGCTTAAATGACCAAATTCTCGAAAGGATCACTGTTTGATAGTTTTATGTGGAAAGGTCACCACAGGAGGATGTTTGAAGATGGAGAAGTAACCTGATTTTGTAGAATGTGTGTCATCACTTCATGTGCAAATTGATTAATTCTTTTCAGAACAGGTCTAAACAATTTAGTCTCAATCCTGACAGTAAAGGACATTGATTCATGTTTCAGATAATAGCTCTTGATTCTCTCCAGAACCTCCAAGGCACTTCAACCTTGTGAGTGGAACCTGGAACAATCTTTAGTGAGTGTGACAGTGATTGCTGTGCAGGCAGCAGCAGATGCAGCTCCAAGTGCAATGGTTAGTGTGATAGGGTTGGACTCTGACAAAGTAACAGCTCTTTGTGATGCTGCCAATGAAGAAGTCAGTGAAGATGAGAGAGTTCAGATTGCCAACTTCCTCTGCCCAGTGAGTTGGCCCATCTATCTGTTTTGCTGTTTCTCTTTTACCTCTGGTGTTGTTATAGGTATCATCCACATGTATGTCAAGGTATGCCTATGGTCCTTCTCTATGAAGAGCACTGCTCTTTAGCAGCCTCTATGAACCCTGTAAGGAAAATTCTCTATTCTAGTCATCCAGCTACTGAAATGCAATAAAAAGGTAATATTGATGATCTTGTGACTATTGCAATTTGGCAGGGAAACTATGCAGTGTCAGGTGGTGTGAAAGGTGTTGAGGCTGTTGAAGCTAAGGCAAAGAGTTTCAAGGCTCGCATGACTGTAAACATACTAACCTTCTTCTCATTATCTGGATGTAATCAGACCGTGGCTACTGTCTAGTCAATTCCAATGAATTTTTGTCAACAATGCTGTTGTTGTAGACTTGCAAAGAGGTGCCACTTTGCTTGTGACTCCCACCTCCTGCCTTAAGCAGTCACACACTCCTGCCTCCTGCCTTTAATCAGTCATGTCACTGTAGTGGCAGTGAATGCACCATTGTGGAACTTGTATGACCAAGACTACAAAAGTCCTTTTTTGCACAGAGGGTTACCAGCTACTTTCAAGGGAACTGATGGTTGCAACAGAAAATAAGTGACCCAAGTTCTGAAGAAGATACAACTGCTGTGAAACTTGTGGTTCAGTAGCAACTTGGACACAGACCCAGAAATGGACACTGCGATGAATTACCTGACCATCTGAATCATATGTGATGTAAACCCGGTAAATGAGCCCCTGGGCTGGTAGTCCACAGCTAAAGACTGACAATTCTGTAGGCAGGCATTGTTTGTTCAGTAGGTCATCTACAGTTTTCTCTAACTAGTGAAGGGATCTGTTTGCAGGTACGGTTGGCAGTGGCAGGTGCTTTTCACACACACTTTATGGGCCCGGCAGTGGAGAAGTTGGAAGCTGCTTTGGCTGTCACAGACCTCAAGACCCCAAGAATCCCAGTGATTTCCAATGTCGATGCTGAACCACACTCAGACCCTGTTACCATCAAGAAAATTCTGGCACAACAGGTAGGTGTTTCTGCATTGCACATCAAGTTGCTGTAGAGCATTTTGTGGTGCTGAAATCACCTGTGGGTTCTCCTTTGTTATATAGATGGAGCAAAAGAAGTCAGTATTTTCTTTGCATAAGTAGCAAGGCAGGGATTGGATCTCAGGCAGGTCCTGATCCACTGTGAATCTACCATCATCAAGGTCTTACTGTAGCTAAAGTTGATAGCAACAATCAGCATCACCATATCCCCCTCTGTGACTTTGAGAACAAACACTGCATCTTTCTTGATGTGGAGATAAGAGCTCCTACATAGCCTGCTCTGTTGATAAGGTGGACTGGCTTTCCTGAAGTTCTGGTATCAGTTGGACTCTGAGTCATCAACCATATATTAGTGGGTGTGTGCAAGTTGAACTGTGATCAGCAGTTTCTCACTTCTGGGAGCAATACTGAGCATTGGAGATTCAATTGTTGTCTACTGCAGGTTACTTCTCCTGTTCAATGGGAGACCACTCTGAAAACAATTTTAGGGAAGGGATTGCAGACTAGTTATGAGCTTGGCCCTGGCAAGGTACTCCTCCATGGTCATCTGTTCTGATCATAATCCTCTTCTCATGTGCACAACTCACCTTTCAGTGCTAGGTTTCTTCAAACTTCTGCAATGCAGGTCTGTTTGTTTTATAACATAGGAATGTGCAATTGTCACAATGATGGCTGGCAAATTATTTGAATCACAACTATTTCTTCAACAAGTAGGTAAGAACTAGATTCAACAGTTTTAGTTATTGAATGAGGCAATTTTTGTGGAATTCATGCTGTTGGAGACATACATATATGATCTTCCATTTTCATACATGAGAATGACTGGTCTTTTGCTGTGTGTAGGTTATCGCTGGAATTGTGAAGAGAATTGACAAGAAGGCTGCACCTGTGGAGAATATAAGTGTTTAGTCAATCTGAGTCCTGCTTACACAAAGCATGCTCTCATCTTCCACATCCTTTCAATAATCCTGGCTACACAAACCCTCAATCTCTTCAAGGGATGCATCTTCCAAAAGAAGATGATACTTGTGTCCTTGCTTATACAGAGACAATCACTGAAAGAAATGCTTATTACATTCCTGTTGTCTTGGTTGTCAAATTCCTCTGAGACATCTATTGATCTCTGCTATTGTGCCAACACAATCATCAAAGGGTTACTCATAGCAATTTTGTGACAATATGTGTGTGCAATCTGAAAGCATGGAGTTTGTTGGGCATCATTTTGATCAGGAATTAGGTGCAAGAAATGCAAGATCCCTAGATATGACCAGGTGCAAAGTTTGGATCTGTATCTCTCTTGCTGTGTCAGAATCAGAGCACAGTGTGTTGCAGAGTGGTGGTGTCTGGAGTTCTCCAGAAGTGGATAATGACACTGAGAATTTGTCTTCTTCTCTGTCGCCTGACTATCTCTGTGATCTTTGTACCCCAGTTTCAGAGAAGCAACTTGTGTCTCCTTGTGCTTGTTCAGCCAGTGGGTGCACAGGTTGTGAAACAATTGTGTGAGCGCCAAAGAGATTGAGAACAAGCTTGCAGATTTCGAGGATATAACAGGCATCCAAGACATGCTCCTCTGCCATCAGATTCCAGAAGGTCACAACTAGGATCTGCAGGCAACTATCACCTCCATTTTCAGCCTCCAAACCAAACCATAGAGCAAGTATGGGACAACGCTTTTGTTGTGAGCTCCAGCTAGGATTGAATGGCCACACATGAGCAGGCATGGCAACCCAAGAGATTTTCTCTCACAATCCTTATTGCAAAAATTTCAAGAATGTAACTTGAATCGTGAACTATGTGAAAGCTTTTATGAAAGTTTGTTGGAACTAGTGCATTAAAATGCATACAAATAGGAATCTTGTGTTAGTTTCATTCATTCTTGTAATACAAGATATGTGATTTTCAGGGGTGTTTTTTATTTTTTCCTCATTTAAAACAGAATATTATGGTCTCTCGTTGGTGATTTCATCCCCCTATAATAAATTTATATTTTAATTAAAATGTGTTTGAGATGGTGATTTTTGTGACACGGTTGTTGTTTTTTTTTTAACTATTAAAATTAAGTTAAATACATAATCTGCTTCCAACACAATTGATAGCACATTTATCGAACATGTTTATATTGTGTAGAGTGCAAAAGCCATGTTTGGAAGGACAAATGGGAAGTCTCTTGAGACACTAGCCTACAAGTAGAAAACTTAACTTATAATTTGCTTGAAGCAAAAGACTAAAATCTTTGAAAAAAAATGATACAGACTCTTGTTGGTATTTGGCACCTTATTTTGTGCCCTTCTCATCATCTATGGCATTCCTTCCTCCTATGCCAACCCTAGTTGGTTTTTGACCCCCACCTAAAGCCAGTTGCACTAACCCAAACATGGGACACTACCTACAAGCCATTAGCCTGACCCCAAAAAAACAAAAAAAACTCTTGCCAAGAGACCTAATTTCTTATCTTTTTGAAGTTTTTAGGAAGGGGGAGGGGCTGGGGTTGGATTTTTTTGTTGTTCCCATCAAGTTCTCACTATATAGGGAAAAGTTTAATAAAATCTAGATACAACAATTATGGATTTCGGTAGTAGATTTTTAAAAAAGTAAGTTACAAATTTTGAGAATTTTATGATTTTTTAAAATTTTGAGATTTGCAACTAGGTATTATATATTGTTTGGGCATTTACATACTAGAGTCAATAGGGCCAACTTAGTCAAGGAATTTTGTCCTATGTTTGTTTGTTCTATTGTTGTGAGATTTTTTTTGTTAAACCAAAACTATCTGTGAATATTTTTTTTAATAAGCCACACAATTTTTTAGCAGCTATTTATAAAATTATGGTTCTTTAACCCCCCACATGTATTTTAGGGTTCCAAATAAATGAATATTAACATATGTGCATATACCCTATTCCATCTTCCCAACATCCTCCATGCATGAAGCAAAGATATTCACCGATTTACGTAATTGAATCAAATATTATAATTGAAACCCATTCATAACACACCCAAAATGTGGAAATATTCTTCTTAACATCAAAAGAAATGGGGTCTAACCATCAGTTTTATTTTTAGCAAATTTTTGCTTGACAAAATTCAATAGTTGCTATATTTCAAATAATTCCTCTTGTGGATGATGGCCAATGTGGCTGCTACATCACAAAACTGGGTAATTTTTATTATTTCTATTTTATTCTTAATTTTTTAAAGGCACCCTTGAGTCATCCCAAATACCCACAATTTTGATGTTTCAAATTCACAAAATCTCATAACATAAAATTCTGTTTAAAAGAAGCTTGCTGTAAAATAAAAACTGTTGATATAAGTGGAAAATATTTTCTTTAAAAAAAAATTTGAAATTTTTTTCTGAATTTTTGGTTTTCAAAATAGCCAAAATATTATATTTGACACACAAATTTGAATATATGGAATTCTGAAAATCTCAGAACATAAAATTTTGAAAAAAAAAAAAAAAAAAAAAAAAAAAAAAAAAAAAAAAGTCAT
>Ga0209611_10004847_pt1 | contig 22852 bp, 16 predicted proteins | sample S1TSphgellanicum_3_FD_187693 | JGI IMG/M metagenome (GOLD analysis project Ga0209611, IMG submission 187693) | Host-associated microbial communities from peat moss isolated from Minnesota, USA - S1T2_Fc - Sphagnum magellanicum MG (SPAdes) (version 2) | ecosystem: Host-associated > Plants > Peat... | reverse complement strand
AACCCCCAATAAAAATTGGGTGACCATTCTGCAAAAATCTAAATGTTATGATTAGGTTGACAAGGCCCTAACTCCCCAAGTATGTTATTGGGGTGATAACATCCACAAAAACAATACTTATCCCACCTTTAGAGATGGGAAAAAAAACTTACTAATGAACTAAGGAAGCTTCCAAACATTCCAAAAAACCTATCCTTAAGAGTTTTCAAATATACAAATGAATGTTGAATAAAAGGAAGTTGACTACTATTAAAAATTCAAAGGTAAAAGGAAAGAATAAATAAAGTAGTAAAGCCTTTAGACGAAATGATGAGTGAAAATCCCAAATGTTGCACATCCCCCAACCTAAAAAAGGTGTCTATGTGTTAACATCATCATTCAAAACATCATAAATAAAAAGGATGTGAAGGAAAGGAATCCCAAAAAAACACCCAAAACCCTAATGCCCCCAACTTAATGGAGGTGAAAACCCTAAAGGCAACCCCGAAAGAAACCAATCAACACATCTATGAAGCTAAACCATAAGGTTTACCAAATTTAACCAAGAAGAAAAATGATGAGAAGCATGAAATACAATTGAAACAGGCCCAATGATGTGGGTGTCATCTATAATTGAAGGCAAGAAATTAAAAAAAAAAGGCTAGCCAAATTACAAATGGTGTGGAAATGAGCTAATTCAAAAAGAAGACTACCCAAAGGATCCCCTTAATAGGTGTCAATGGAAGATTGAATAACAAATAGATTGCCTTAAGGATAGTGGTGATTAACACTATGAAAAAAAAAGGTGTTTTGCTACTAGCCTTGTAATTCAATATGTATATGTTATGAGTGTTAACGAACAAGTTACATGAATTGTAGAATTGCAACTCACCATACATATAGTGCAATTCATTGCAACTCTATACAATTCCATTATATTTACACCTATGATGTCATGTTAATGTCATTAACTATCATCCATCTATTAAAATTTGACACATGGCACTATTGAAGATTTTTGGACATTTTTTTTTCGAAATATTAATCTCCATTGTCCATCCTGATTATTAATGGTGGTCCGAAATTGTGACATGTGGCACAATTTTTGAAATTGCCATGTGGCATATTAATTATATTTTGAATATATATGTATAGTAGTTAAGTAGGTCATACATAACCATAAGTAGGTAGGTTGGTAGGTCTTAAGACCTACATACTCACATATTTACCTACTTACCTACCTAAATAGGTAAAAAAATAGGAAATCACAAAATTATGTGAATTAAAAAATAGTCATAATTTATTTTCTTTTAATTTATGTTTTGCCTTTCGGTTAAGTTTTTTTGAGTTCATCCCAAAATGGTAATTTATTTTAATTTGAAAATATACGAAACAACCCTTATTCATATAGTTTATAACATGGGATTCAAAAACAAAACATATGGGTTAAATCTTTTTGTTGTTCTTTAGTTGCAAATTGAATCACAACTATAACATTTATGTGTTAAGGGTAGGCTAGATCCAAGGGGAAGGCTCCATTATTTCTAGTGTCGAAACAAAATTTGAACTGTCCTATTAGCATTCTAATGCATTAAAAATCATCAAAAATGGAATAAAATTGAAGAAATTATAGCCCCCTAAAGTAAAGGGGGTCAATAACTCCAAAAACAAACCATCGAACATTTCAAAAACCAGTTCCCGAACACCCAAAAAATTCATTCAAAGTGAAGCACATATGATGAAAATATAAATAATTGATGAATATGTATCCTTATTAAGTTATAAGAAATTATATTATAATCATAAGATAGTTGAACAATAATACTATAATAGTGACACATTAGTGGCTATACTAATTGTATCAATGGAAATCATAATTGAAAATTAGTTACAAATATATCCCATAATGGGTGGTGGAAATGTGGACATGTGGTATGATCACATGTATGTACATTGTACAATAGTTGTAACATAGTTGTTGTTTTAGTGGCACATTTATAATAGTTCTAAAGTAGTTACCACATGCAATTACAATGCAATTCCTTAAAAAGTCAAACATGGTTGACTACATATGTATGTACATAATGTAAAAATGACAATATAAAAGACCCATTTTCAACTCATTTGAAACTATAATATAATTAATTGATTTTTTGACATGGCAATTTATTTATTAATACATCATATTTCTAAGGGGATAATTACACACTAGTTGTAATATCCAAGGGATAATTGCACAATAATTGTATGTGAATTATTTTTTGAGTTTTAGTTGTAGAATAATGTGGTTTGGACAAATGCAATTTCTCATAATGTAAAAAAAAAGGGAGTTGTGGGGATAAAAGGAACGAATGAAAGGTATGTGTTGAGAGAATTACCTACTAATAGCATGCAACTCCTAGAATATAACCTTATGAAAAACAACATTGAAGGTAGTAACAATGTCTACTTGTAACACCACCCAATAAAAGGTGAACATCTAAAGTTATTTGGATATTATGCACCACCACTTCACAACCTCCTTTAACTATGACCCCAAACTAATGGGGGGACAAATGAACTGAAAATGGGTCGTGAAACTAGAAGCAAAGGGTCATATTCACCAACAATATATAACCTTGTTTATTATTATTGGCCATATGCCACCAGAAGGTTTAGCCAAAGCTAATAACCTCATAGCACCATTTAAGCCTTGTTTTTACTCCCAAGGATATGCCCTATTATAACATAAAAAATAAACCAATAATAAATGGGAAAATATGCTAGTTAGAAGTCCTTTTAAGCAAATAAATTTTGAAAGGATTTAAATACCATGCTTAAAAGCCCAATATTTGAAAGGTGAACCAATGGATGAATGTCATCCTAAACATGTCTAAAAAAAAATCCAAATCTACTTATGGTTATAATTCCATCAAAAAGCTTGAACATGGCAAGGATGAATATGAAAGATGAAAAGCTTGCAAAGAAGTGATGGTCTTTGAAGAGGTTAAAGTTAGGTCCAGGGGGATGAGGGCTCTCATAGCATGAACATACTCCCTTATTCACCCTAGGGCTAGACTCCGACAAAAACGATAGGGCCCCAAGTGAGAAGAAAGGGATGGGGCCTCTAAAGGAAGGGCACCATGTGAATAGGGGAGAACCAAAGGTAAAACAATTGCTAAGGCCTGTGTGTGCAACAAATGTTCCACCTAAAATTCCTTTTAATTGCCATAAAAAAATCTTTATAACTACATCTTAATCTCCTTATGCCCAACCTTGCCCCCTCAAGGAGGCAAGAATAAACATCATTAGGGGAAGAATAAAAAAAAGATGCCATGGAGCAACATTGTTTGAATATTACGTTATGTGGTCTAAAGGAAATTTGAATGCCGATTGCACCTCTCATTTCAAAGCCACTAGGATGTGCAAATACAATCAAATTTTGGGGAACCCCAACAAAAAAGTTCGAAGGGGATTTAAACTCAATATCCACGCCCAAGCTAGTGTTGGAAAGGGGCAAGGGGCTTGGAAGGATAGGGCACTAATGCCACCACTAGAAAAACTAACCTAAAAAGCCTAACACCATGCCTAATGGTGCACCAAACCAAGATGCATAAATAATTCGCCATAACCAAAACATGGGATATTACACTAAGGAGGGTTCAACTCATATTCTCAACATGCAATGAAGCAAGGTCAACCCCTAAGTTGGAGACACCTAATTAAATAGAAGAGATCAAAGTATAAGTCTTAATGACATAAAGGGAAAAAAGAGGGGCCAAAACTACATAATGAGGCTTTTATGGAAGGGTAATAGGTTGAGGGGCCTTTGTTAAGGGCATAGGTGGCAAAAAAAAACTAATGGACATGTTTCATATAAGGGGAGGAGTTTCCATAAAATAAATCGACATTTACACACCACAAGTTGAAAGAAGAGGAAGGCCCAATAATGCTTACCACAAAAGGGCAATCCATCAAATGAAAAACTAAAATGAACCCTTGTCCTATCCCTAAACAACCTCCAAAGTGTAGGTTTTCAGCACCACAAAGATTTATGAACCACCAAATGATGGTACTCTATAACATTATGTCAACACTTCTAAATGTTTTGTTAATGTTCCTAAATGCTCCATTGACTTTCATTCATGATCCATTTATGCTCTTCCATGTTCCCCCAATATTTTTTGAAAACTTGCAAACATTTGATGACAGTCCATTAACGCACTCAAAAATCCTACTTGGTTTTAAGGTCCTTCTACATGAGGCTTCATAACCAAAAAACCCCAAATAAGGTTCTAAACCTTTAATACTTCTAAATAAAAAACCCCCAAATAAAGCCTTAAACCTTTAGGACCTCCAAACTTAAAACCCCCCTTATAGGATTCCTCAACTAGTAAGATTTCAAAATTCAAAACTCATAGCTCCAAACCCATGACCCTTAAATATGACCCCTTATCCTTTAGGACCTCAAAACCCTAGGGCCTAAAACAAGTCCCCAAATCTATGGCCTTTCATGATCATTTAGAACCTCAAAAATCCAATACCTCCTCATTCTCCAAGAATTTTGCAAAACATTTGATAGATTAAGGAAATCATGTCGCTTGCAATGGTGCAACTACCTTAGTCCATTGGTGTGGCATTGTCCATTTATTGTGCTAAAAGACTTAGATGCCCTGAATTTTGACCTCTTTTGTGTCGCAACCCTACTTTGAGGGAGTGTGAGGATGAAACTCACACTCCCAAAATTGGGACTTGGGAGTCCTTTGGGACTCCCAAAACTTCAAAGTTCGATTACAGGGGTCAAAACACGTTGCATTGAGGTGTTCTTTATATCATTGGGAAAGTTATCAAAGTTTAGATGTCGAAAATGGCCTCACATGGGTCATTTGGACATGTGTAGCACAAGTTATGGCAAAACGAAAGGCCGAGAGTCAAACTGGCAGTTTGACTCCCAACCACTAAAAGTCGGGAATCGACTGGACCCTGGTGCGTGCAAGTGGAGTGAGATATGTTGTTGGAAAGCTTTCAAGGAAGGATACAAGTTTACTTTAGACCTCATCCTAATCGGAGGTTTGAGCAAAGAATTATGACCTCGCAAAGTCTCGGAAGTCCAAACCGAGATAGTTTCGGGACTCCTCCTTGGGAGTCCCGGGACAAAAAGCCATTCGGATGTGGGTGCCGCGTAGAGGCACAAAGTATGCTATATGGGGGAAGGTGGTGGCTTCCCTCGAATCTGGGCCGTGGTGAATCATGTGAGTCCAGAGTTGCCCATGGCTTGTCCTAGCACCAAGGGTGCTCTAGAAAGTGTACTAACCAACTTGTTGGTTGGTTTAATGTAGGTTCAAGTAAGTAAGTAAAGCTTGTCACTGTTCCTAGTCCCATCCCAGAGCTTTAGCACGCCCTTCTACCCCTTCTAGTGCTGAGAGCTAGGAGCGTGCCCCGAGTTCCTCACAATTTCACTATTGAATAACTTAGACCCAACTTGGGTCTAACTAGGAACTTGGGAATGCATCACTTTGGAGCTTTGGATCTTAGATTCACATCAAATTACTACAAGTTTTCAAAAACGCTTACAATTTTGCATGTCATTGTGTTGCTTTTAGCAATGTTCAGTGTGATGTTGCCTTATAGTGTGATTATGTTCTTTTGGTTATCCTTAAACAACTCCTCTTCATTTATGACACCTCCAATGGGTAATACTATGGTGTTGTCATAACCAATTTTGTTGCAGTAATCTCCTTCTTTTCCAATTTTTCAACATATGGCTTTAATCAAAACTAGGTAACTCATGGTTGAGTGCTACATTACAAAATGGTCACAACCATGGCCATGTTGAACACCTCATGTTGTTTAGGTTGTAAGCTGGTGACAACACCCTCCAAATTGAATCTTTAAAATCTTCAAGTTAGTCTCCACAAACACATTGCACAATGTATTTTGGATGAAAATCAATAAAAAACTTCTTGACAAGCTTTATAATATGACTATGGTTCAACACTTTTGTTCAATATGTTTAGGTTAGCAAAAGCCATAACATAATTTAGCACATTTTTTTAATTGGGCATACATATTTATGGTCTAGGTGGTTTATTATTAATAGGTTTTAACTTTTTACTTTTTTAGGTTCATGTTTATGAATGGGGTGTGGAATTAATAAATAATAACTTTTGGATGGGAAAATTATTATTGCAAGGCCAACTGCTAAATATGGGGGGAACTATTCTAAAAGGAGTTAAAATTTTATCCTCTTCCACCTTGGAAGTCTTTTCTTTGTCACTCAATGTTTAATTTTGGAAGTTCTTTTACCTTACAAGTTGATGGCACTTATAAGGTGGTGATAGGGTTAATCTATATAATAGAAATTTAATAGTGTATGTTTTTTTAAACCTTCATACTTATAGGTTATAATTTATCTTTTTCTTGTACATAATTACATTCATGCATCTTCAAAAGCTTTACCACAAGATGTGAAGGTAAACTTTCTAATAAATTATGTTGTGAATTTTTTTGAACCTTAAACATGTTCCTTAGCTTTTCATGTTAGGAGAAGACAATGATATAAGCTTTGCAATAAGATTATAACAAATCAACTCTTCAAATTAATCTTTTAATCACATCAAATTACATAAACCAATTAACAAAAAAATCTTGGTAAGTGCATTTGAAGTAATATTGGTTTAAAAGTCATAAGCCATGAACTTGAACATAGATTCACAAAGTTCACAATGGCTTAAACTTGACAAGAAACATCACTTTCCTTCTTATTGTACATATTGTGATTTTTTGTTGCACTTATACTGACATGAAAAAAATGTGGGAGTCATAATTTTGCCAAGTTATTAACTTCAAAAATTTTAAAGGTTATAATATTCTCAAAATGTAACCAAATTCAACAATCCATCTTGTGACCCTTGAAATGAACTTTCAAATGTTGCATTAACTTTATCAATTAAACATGAATTTAATTGTTTAGATTTTCATTTAAGTGATCAAAAGTTGTTTGGCAATTTCATATATCAACCTTTCAAATGGTCAAGTTTTATGCAATAGAAGTTTTTTAAAATGTCAAACCCACATTTTTATAATGTTTGACAAGAAGTTTTCAAGAAGCTAAAAATCATTTAATTTGAAGGAAATTAAATGCTTGAATAATTTTATAAACATTTGAAATTCCTTGAAAGTTTAGACCTTCAAAAAAAAAATTCAATTTAGTAGTCCAAAAATGCTTCCTTTTGATTTTTACACATTGCCCTTCATTTAAAGTGAGTTTGTAATCTCTTGCACTTGCTCCAAATTTTTACCTTTTATTCATTTAATCCCAATTTGAAAACCTTCAACTTTTTTCCATATTAGGAAAACATTATATTGTCCATCCCAAGAGTTAATTGTGCACCCAAATTATGGTTGTGATCTATTTATATGCTTGTTTTTTGCATTTTACAAACCTACTTCATCCATTTTGGTTGATTTTTATTTTGGAGGCAAAATATTTTCTTACTACTTAAATAGCTTTCTAAAATCCTATTGTTAGTTAATGTTCAATCTTTCATAGGATGTAAACTATGAATGCTACATGAAAATTTTGAATTTTTTTTTAATGTAACCCATTTTATTTTTTAAATTGGAATTTTCTTACAGCATGGCAACATAACAAAATCTAGTGTAAAGGGTACAAAGGATTTTTTGGAAAAAACTATGTCAAAGTGACCACATCCTGAGAATTTTTTTTTTTAATCTCAAGATATTTAAACAATAGGTTTTTAAAGGTCACTAAAACAAAACAAGATTTTTAAATGTTTTTATTTCCATTTGAATTGTAATCAAATTTGGCTCATAATTCTTGTGGATGATTGTTAAGTCCACCTACATCACAAAATTGAAAAAAGAAAAGAAAAGCCACAAATGTAACATAATGAAACAAAGTACACAAGTGATGTGTTAAAACCATGTATGTAAATAACTATTACATTTAGAACTTTTAATTCACTCAAAATATTTTTTAAAAAAAAAGGTTGAAACCACCATCTTCAAGTCTACACACAACCTTACTTTGCTAAACATTGAAAATAATGGCCTTTTTTAATCATTTCTATTGGTCCTCTAAAATTCTTGCAAAATTATCAAACCTTATTACACATTCATCCTTTATCAAAGATGCCCTTCTAAAGAATGTTCGACATATGGACCTTTTATTTAGAATGGGTGATGTTTATGTAGCCTTTGGAATTTTAACTTATTGTTTTGTGTAATGACCATCATAATTTTTTATGATTTACACCTTCCTCCTCCACCTTCATAGAATCCTTTACTTTTTTTTTCCTTCCCTCCTTCAAGTGTTTGGGCGCTTCTTGGGTCCACAATCCTTTGACAACTTATAAAGATCTCTAACCCTTAAATAAACCTCTTTTCTAATAACTTTCAATTGCATCGCGTTCATATTGACAGCCACCATTGCCCCAACAATTTATATACCAAATTGGGCCCTTTAGCCTAAATCATAGTTGTTAGATTTATGGTTAATCAACATTCTTTCCTTTTTGAAGCCTTAACACAAGTAGACAACAACACCTCCCCTTTCCACCAACATTTCAAAGCAACATGTGATCTTTTACAACCTTCAGTTTGCGCATGTTCTCCTCCATTTGAACAAGTCATTGGGCAACAAATTGTTTGATTTCAAAATTTCATCTTGAAGCATTTCCATCATCATATCATTTTCCAACATGCTCTTCGACAAAATATTTGAAGCACAAAATCGAGAAAATAAATTTGCTTTCATTGAATTGACAATGACAACATCAATTAAGGTGCGAATGTCATCTTTACATATAGACAAGGTTTGAAAAATAGAGTTAGGTTCAAAATGTGTTTTGGAAAAAATTATATAACCAAAATAATTTTTGTTGCTTTTGTCATTCATACCTATTTCTTCCAAGCCTAATTATTTCACTTCTTTTTTATACATGGATATTAAAAATCAAATTAATATGTTTATTAACTTGGGTTTTGTGTTGTTACACCCTACTAATGATGATGAAATGACAAAAAAAAAAAAAGTTTACATTTGAAAACTTATATATATAAGAAAGATTCAAATTGTACAAAATACTGCCCAATTGTCATCCAAGGGGAAATTTAATCAACCACCCCTATTTTTAATTCATTGAAATTTTGGAAACAATCAAGGTGAATACACATTAAATCAATTAAGCAAGTGAGGATTAAATCCTTGAATAAGGTATTTAAGGGAGAAGTTTTTATTGAAAACTAATTTAATTTCAAAGGAAAAAAAACATGTTAAACTCTTGAAATAATTTCAACATATTCAAATGAAATAACACATATTTATATTTGTATGAAATTGGAAAGACACAAAGATTCAAATTTTTTTTTGAAAGGACACAAAGATTTCAAAAAACATTGAAAAAAATTAAGGAAATTTGTTTCTCTTTCAATATCTTAGGATCCATAAGGACATATTGAAACATTACAGCTTGTAAAATGTTTATTTTTTAAAATTTCCAATTTGGAATCAACCTTTAATAAATTTCTAATTTAAAATTGTCTTTTTATATGACCTATGACTATAGCCCATCCCACCTAAACTAGCTCCGATGAAATCATGGTCACTGAAATTTGATTTTTCATGTTATGTGTATCAATATACATTAATAACTTGCCTCTTTAAACCCTATCTACCTAAGGCCCACTTTAGAGGGTTCCAGGGTCCCAAAATTCCTCCCAGCCAGTTCGGACTCATTTGAAAATATGAATACATGAGAAATGGCCGATTCGGACGGCCGAACCTGCCGTTCTGGCCATTTATGAAAAGTGGCATATGTCTGGCCGATTCTGTCACGTAGTAGGGCCCAAAAAAGGGCAGAATAGACATTACGGATCCTTTACGATCAGAATAATAATCAGAATCGACTTTTACCGTCATTTTCTGTTTTCCATAATTTCCTTGTCGAGAGAATAACTAACGACGCGATCATCGTCCTCCTTGTACGCACGACGTCCGTGCCTTGCATTAAGTAGTGTGCACAAATCTTCACAACTTTTTGTGTTCTTTTGCCCTGCTGTTGCCAATCTTCAGAATTTTTTGTTTTCTTTTGCATTGTTGTTGTGGAGATTTTCTTCGCACAAGAAAATTTTCAGTTGCGTAGTACGAAGGAGAGTGGCACTCAGAATCGTCGTCGCAGCCGCACACAGGAAAAGACAAAACAAAACAACAAAAACAGCACTCTGCTGGATTGAATCACTGAAGAGAAGAAGTTGAGAGAGCTGGCGGAGCAAGGAGCAAGCGGGGGGGCGGGGGAGGAGATGAGGAATGTGGTGACGGAGGTACGCATATACATTTGAGAGTTCCTGTCCGTTTCTGTAACTTTCAGAGCATTCATTTACCATGCATTGATCAAGAGAGGAGGAACCAAAAAGGATTTGGCATTTGCATTGTTATGCATTCTGCATGAGGAATAGAGAGAATATAGAAAGAAATGGAGCTTTGTACTGGCACTTCTCGCATTGTCATGTATTGTACATGAAGAATAGAGAAAATAGAGAGAAATAGAGCTTTGCTCTGGCACTTGGCAGTCGCAGTGTCACGCATTGTGCATGAGGAATAGAGAAAATAGAGAAAAATACATCTTTGTTCTGTCACTTGGCAGTCGCATTGCCATGCATTGTGCACGAGAAATAGAGAAAAAATAGTGAGAAATAGAAACCTTGTTCTGGCACTTGGAGAGGACGACAATCTGGAAGTCTTGCTGACTGAGGAAAATATATTGCGTGCAGAGAGGCTGGCTTGCCTGCTGGCTGGCTATACACTAGGTTATGTGCTTCGTTTTTATTCAAGCGAATGAGGGCATCATAGTAAGTGCGACAAGATCTAGTGGAAAAGAGAAGAGGATCATCTATGAGGAATCTCTTCAGTGCGACATTCACGATTAGATGCTCTTCTTAGTCTTTCTGGTCTTCTGGTCCTTGTTCACAACAATGCTCAAAGACAGGGATTTAAGTATCAGTTTGTCCTTGAACATGCCTTGATCCTGCTCTGTTTCTTGGCTGCCAAGTTGAAACTGCATTATAGATCCACGGACCTGAAACGTTATCATATGAAATGCTACATTTACTCTCGTTCAAGCGACCTAGATCTCAACAGATTTGGCAACTGTGATTAGGTGTAGTGCAGGAACCAAGGCAGGACTTAGGCTTTCATTTCTCAAGATGACAAGCAAAGTGGGGGATGTGGATGGCAGGCAAGTCTGAGTACTCGAGCAAGCCAGTGGTGGACTGCTGTTCCTAGTGTCACTGCATCGATTGTGTTTTCATGCTCTGCAATATATGTCATCAGCCTTGTCTTGGGCTATGACTCATTTCACCAAGTCTGCCTCTTACCATCTTACCTGGTCCAGCACTTTCAAGGTACAGATGATGGGTTTTGTGATTGTAAACTATCTGTTCTTCTTTCAAGGCAGTCACAATGTTCTATTTTGCTCCTGAACTACTCCTGCTGTTCATTTCTGACCCCCAAAAATTTGCATCCAAGATTCAAGCTAATTTTTATGTACTGAACATTTCAGAGGAAGTTTTGCAGTTTACAGGCCATATACATCAGTGGTGTTCCATGCATCGATCCTGCATTTGGTGTTCAACATGCTTGCTCTGGTTCCCATTGGCAGTGGCCTGGAGCGCCTCCTTGGCTCAGTTCGCTACTTTCATGTCCTCTTTCTTTTGGCCACTAGCAACTCCCTCATTCATGTTGTTATAGCATACATGGCAGCTTACAATCCCATACATCGATACTCTGACCTGTTGATCGAGTGTAGCATTGGCTTCTCAGGCGTGATTTTTGCAATGATTGTTATAGAGACAAGACTGAGTACTGCTCAGACTCGCAGGTAAGTCATTCCCAATGCCATGTCATTTTGATTATTGTCACTGTTCCAGAGTTTCCAGACAATGCAAGATGAAGGAGGACTGACTATGCTACAAGATTGTATCTACTTGGCTCTTGAAGTGGAATATCTTTGGTGTGCTATGTGTCTTGTCTGATAACCAACATCACCACTCTTGCCATTGCTTCCACAAATGCAATAGAAACTTTGGACAAATTATTGTATAATTGTTTGCCTGAAGTTTTGAGCATGATGTACTAATCTACATTCACCATTGGGAGCTGATGAAGTTAGTGGGAAGTAATGGCAACTCTTCATTGATATTGATGCTGCAGGTGATGGTCAGACGCTTTGTGAGTGGCACTCACAAGGTTATGACGGTACTCATTCTTGTTGTGTTTGTTTTGGTATGGCTGGAATTGCCATAATAGTCATGTTCAAAGTGTTACTTCTCTGCAATCTCATGGACATATATTGGTGGTGTGCTGTGTGCAGCATTTTTGGATTCTTTACTGTGAATGCAAAGTGGTATTGATCTCTTTTGCCTTCCTGAGTTGAAGGTGATCTTTGTATATGGCTGAACAGAACCATTGTGCTTGGTTGAGTGTGGATGGACTCCTGTTAAAGATATTCCTGTTAAAAACACACATTTAACTGGTGTATACTTTCTGCCAGCTTTTGATTTGGCATTGCCCTCAGTGGTCAAGCTTCTGGAGATTGACCTGTGGCTCACTGGAACATGGTGGGCAGGTATCCATGGGCGCTCCTGATCCTATTTCAGCTGCTGATGCCAAGAGTGTCTTTGCTTGGGCACCTTAGTGGCATTTTATCAGGCTTTGCTTGTCAGTCCTGCTTCCTCTGTCTCTGTATGCAGTCATGACAGCTATGTGTTTTCAAACCATGTTCTTGCTCCAACCAAATCACGTGTGCCGGAGAAGGGAGCACTTAAGGGGTGATGCTAAGAACCCAAAGACAGTTGTTGTCTTTACAGGTGTAGACTAGGGCTAGATTTTGTCATGACTAAATCTGTCACTTGTCTAGCCTGCATGCAGGTCTATCATGATATTTTTCAGTTTGTCTAGTAGAACTGCACCAGTGAGTGAAATCATATTATAAGGAGGGTGATCAAGAGTTTGAGGAAGACAGTATCTTTGAGACAAAATGGCACCTATATCATGGGGGATTATATGGTTCATCACTCTCTAGGTGACAATTTCTGAAATTCTCATGACATAGAAAGATTCTCCAATTGAAATTCATCATGCTTAAAGAAGTGCTTTGTGGCAGATACATATGGCCTCTTCCATTGGTTGCTACTTCGTCCAGAGAGATACTCAGCTATTGAAGGATCACATGTGCTGGTACATTCTCTCACATTATCCTATTCAAGTTTTTATATCTGTCTGTGGAACCTGTGGAACATAGCCCTTCTCTGGTCATATTGTATACAGAAATGGTGAAACCATATTGCAAACAGTCCCTGGAGCTAATTACTGAGGAATGCATTTCTCAATCAGAGAGATCAGGGGATTTAAAGGAATTGCATGTTCTGTCCAAAGTTTCAGCTTCCTTCAACTTGCATTTCTACTCCATGCTAAAAGAATTTGATCAATTGATTGATTTGTTTCAGGCTCATTTTGTGTTCATGGGTTAGTTGTGAAACTACATTGAACATCATCCTTGAATATGTAGTTACTTACTTCACCTTAGTTATTGTGACCAGCTCTTCCAGTTGATGTACTTCAGGTTTGACAACCATGTAGTGAATTCTGACCTTTGTGTCTGCACTGTATTCTGACACTTTTGAGGATTTCTGCAAATTCAATCCAGGCACCACTTGTGAGGAGACCCGGTTTCATTGTTGGAGGCAGCGATGGCTGTGCTTCTCTGTCTCTGCCTTCCTTTTCACATCCCAGGTAATGGCTACTTTTGGTCCATAGTATGTTTGGGTCTTCAATCTTAATGGTGGCAGTTTCAAATTCATGGACTTCTCTTCAGAAGAAACTGAGACCTATTCTGAAGGGTTCATAACAGGGGGATGTACTACCACTTTATTTGATCATGGTACTGCTGTGTGGTGCCCATAATTACACTAGAGCCCTAGTTCACCCACTATCAGGCTGCCAAGAAATCCACTACACTTGTTGTAGTGGGGATATATTGCAGCCCTGAACATCCCCAGTACAGATCAGTTGGAGGAACAGTACACTAATTACAACTATTTCTGCTGGGTTAGTATAAGTGCTTGGGGATTTTGATCATGAAGATTTGGAAAGCTTGCAAGTTGTATATTGCACCAACAGCTTGCAACACATCCAAGACTTATGGATGGTCTGGTTATGATCCTGTTCCATGATGGTGTAGTACTTGAACTGATTTGTTGGAGTCTGCTCTTTGGTTGCAATGTACTGCAGGGTCGGGCCAGTGATTGGGGGTGCAATGAGCAGCTTGCAATCATGGATGCCTCAAGCAAGATCGCAACCCCAAGCAGATGAGGTTTGTGTCAACTTTCTTTCTTCAGTTTAAAACAGACTGCTGGCACCCTCTAAGCAGATTGTTGACTTATGGTTCCAACTGTCTTCCATTGTCCTATTTGCAATCATGAAGTAGATGGTGAAGCCTTAGAAAATCTGGCATTAAAAGAACATTGGGAAGCTGGTACAGTTTACATGATCTCAGAACCAGTTTTGTCCAGTCATTTGTCATGACTAATGAAGGGAATACAGTCCCTTACAGATGTATACAGTTTTCATGGATGAGACCCAAGTATTGGCTAAGTGGGATGTTGAGTGTGGTGAGGTATATCTGATCTGGGGACTGAAACTTTGCCTTGAGTGTTGTTTAGGTACCAACCTTCATGGATTGTCTCATTAGTGTTCTGTTTTTGGGTATAGTCTATGAGCTGGTTTGGTGTTCTACATGGGGATGAAGAACAGTCTGAATGCAGAATTTGGAACAATCTCCTCGTTCTGTGCACTAAGTACTCTGAATGATGGGTAGCAAATCTGCAAAACTAGTTAAGAGAGGGCCATCATGTTCAAGAATTGGTAGCTGATTACTGATCTGATACTGATTACTGATTTTGTCAACATATATCACAACAGAAATTCCCAGGACAAGGTCATGTGCTAGGGAGTTCTGCTGGCTCCCTGCCACCAACTAGAGGAGCTACGTCTAAAGGAGGAAACCTGCAAGCCAAGCCTAGTGCCACACAGAGTGAGCTGGAAACAAGACTTCTAGATGAGAGCCATCTTGGCACACCACCAGAGCAAAGCATCCCTGAGCCACCTTTGTCTGCAATCAGGCAAGACATGCCAGTTCCACCTGTGACAGCAATTGGCCTGCCTAATCAATAGTGTTCCCTCTTGGACCCACAGTTTTGCCAAGTTAACAACAAACCATAATGACTTTCTCTTTGATGCCCCCCATGGCGTGTCCTTGTAGTGGGTAAATTCTTGATAGTGCCTATTTGGCCAAAGTCCCCTTCAAATTTACTGATTTTATACCATCATGAAAAGTTACCACATCCAGCTTGTTGCTCTCACTCTAACTTGCTTTCACCAATTAGCTTTGCTTAAGATGTTCTTGGGTCCATTGCAGGACCGGGTCTTCAGTACAATAGAATACTCTCAACATCAGTGTCTTGCAAGGTAACGAGTTCAATAATGCTCCACCACTACAGCCGCATGTGGGGTAATCTTGCAGTGCAAAATAGACCTGTGAAAAGTGTTGATTCATTGTTTTCCCCTGTTACTAGGTGGGGTCCTAGTGAGGAGGTACAGGAGTCTCTTGATGCTCTATGCTGGCTATGTGGTTCGGGCATTGGGTGAAGTAAAGCTTCCATGGTCTTGGAAACTAAAAGTTGTATATATTATTCAAGACTCTAGGGCAGGTCAAATTGCAAGGCAATGGGACTATGGACATGCTCTTAACTCACGAAACAGTTCAATTCATGGCTGTGAGAGAGCCATATGTATAAGTAAGACCATTCACCCTAAAATGTGACTCATTTTTGAGTGAGTGAGGGAGATTTCGTTTACTTATTGATCTTAGAAACACACATAGAGCTAGACAGCCCCATATCTGACACTGAGGCTGACAAAGAATATAGGTCATGAAGTTGGTGGCCATTTTGAGAGAAATTAGAGAAATGAGATTTCAAGCTTTTAGCTGAATAAAAAATTAGTGACAAAATTTCATATAATGTGGCATCTACTTGTGGCAAATAAAGTCTTAATCATTGATCCTTGTTGGGGGATTATGCTTGTAATTTTTTATGCATAGGAATCTTACTAACAACATACAACTCAACACCAATGTCTCACAATTTTTTCGTCAACTCCACATTGCCAACTCTTCAAGGCAACTTTGTCATTTGGACTGCTCTAATGTGCTTTCAGTTGCCTGCTTGGTGAAATATTTATAGCCTGCCCACTGTCTGATATTTTATTCCTTCACTACCCAAAATTGTATTGGGCATTGCCCTAAAATTTAGGGCTGCCCACAGCTGAATTTTTTCCCCTATGCTGCCTGGTTCAGAAAAGGGCTCAACTTCTTCTTCTTCTTTTCTTTGATGGCTATTTTAAGCTGAAGAGGACCTTCATACTCATGTCCAAAGTTTTTCTTGGAATGCATCCAGAGAGCAATTTGAAAGGTTTTCAAACTTGAAATTTGATGTTTCCTTGGCATCCAATCTGTATGAATGATGTGAGATTTATGCCCATTTCATAATGAAAGTGCAAGGATGAATCATCATCCATTCTCATCATTCGCATCATTCAAATGGATGATGGGTGAAATTGATGGACAAAGTGAAATGTTTGTTGATGGATAAAACATGACACCAAGTCATCTATGTATATGGATGAAATTTATTTTCATGGATGAATGTAACCTCATTGATTGGATGAATTATTTCCAAATTGCAACAACATTAAATTTCATGAATGAGAAATGAGATTAGATGAAAACATTCATGGTCGATGAATGAAACAATTGTATGAAATATGAAAAGAATTTGGATACCTTCTGATTTAAGGTCAAGCCCAAATTTTGCAGCTTTTTTAGCTTTTTTCATGGTGTCTTCTAGAATTTCATGATGTTTCAAGATGAATTGGATTTCATCAATGAAATATCACCCATGAATTCCAATGTATGAATGGATGAACTTTCATTATTAGCTTGAATGGATGAAATTTCATCATATTTTAGGATGATACAAATTTCATCCAAATATATCATCTACAGTTTTTATACGATCCATGAAATACAAGTCATTTGCAATTTTATTTCAACCATTGTAATTTGTCCAAATTCCATGTTCATCAATGCATGAAGTATCATTAGTGAATGTTCATTTCATGAACTTTTGTGGATGAAATTTCATCATCAATTTCAAGATGAAAAAAAAATCATCCATGAAATTTTATGTTAATTGATTGAATATTGATCGTCACGACTTTTAAATAATGCTTTCTCACCGTTCAATGGTGGAGATTGGTTTTGGATGCTATCAAACGATGGAGATTACTTTCAATTGCTATCCAACAATGGGATCAGCTTTGGTTATTATCTCATGTTGGACATTACTTTTGGTCACCATTAAACAGTGATTTTGATCACCCTTGAACAAATGGCAATGATTTTTGAGTGGTGGCTTGCATATCATCATAAATTTTTTTCCGCGCTCATAATTGATTCTTTTGAATCCTAGTTGACTTACTTGTGAGGTGAAAAAAATAAATAGAACAAGGCTTATGTAAAAATTTAATTGCAATAGAATTTGGCTTCACATCGTGTCTAAAGGATGAATTGTATGTGGTGATGTTGTTGTAATTTCCTCCATAAAAGCTTTATCATCCGTCCTCTCATAATTCATCACAAATGATATTTCATGAACATTCATCCATGGAATTTCGATTAATTTTATTTAATAGACAACATTGAAATTGTAATGACATTTCATGGATGAACTTTATTTTATGGTGAAAATTTTTATCATTCATCCATCAAAAAAGTTTACAAAGGAAAGTTGATTAAGAAAAGAGGTTATCTTACTCTTTGTGTTTATGAATCGGCTTCCTAAATCCACAACCTATTAATGCAATCACAAATACAAATGCAATTTAACAAATTTGGACACATTAGAATGGTTGAAATAAAATTGTGAATGAGTTGTATTTTGTGAATGGTATAAAATTCTCAAGGACATTTTATGGATGCACTTTATTTCATTCAAAAATATGATAAGTCTCATGCACTCAAGTTTATGAATGAAAGTTTATCCATTGAAATTTATGGATGAATAAAAAGGTGACATCCCATAGATGAAATGAAATTCATTTTGAAACATCATGAAGGTTCACCCAATTGATCATTCATCAATTAGGAAAAAAAATTGTAGTTGGATCATTTATCATTTATTTTGTTACATTTTGACATGATTCATCCATGTAAATGGTCCAATCAAGAGGTTTACATTCATCCATCAAAATTAATTTCATGCTTGTACATTGATTGCTTGGGGTCATGTTTTATCCATCAACAAACATTTCACGTTGTTTAGAGAATTTCACCCATAGTCCATTTGAATGACGAGACTAGATGATGAGTCATCCTTGAACTTTCATCTCACCAAATGGGTTTATATTTCACATAATTTGTAAAGATTGGACACAAATGAAATGTAAAATTTTAATTCAAAACCTTCTAAAATTGCTCTCCATATGCATTCCAAGAGAAACTCGAAAACTAATTTGAAAGGTCTCTTCTTAGGCTTAAAAAGAGCCATCAAAGGAAAAACAAAAGAATAGCCCTTTGTATTATGAATATACTACCTGGGAAAAAAATGGAACTATGGGCAGTCCATAAATATTATACCTACTTGTAAAAATCCAATCAAAAGAAAAAAGCTTGAAAATTCAATTTTGTGCCAAATGTAGCCTCTACCAATCAATATATTGTCATCTTAGGCCCTATAAATTTACCTTATCATTCAAATCCCATCAATTTAATTAACTTTAAGCTTTGCAACTTAACTTATCATATGAAAAAATTTGGTTTTAGTTAGGATGTGTTAGGTTCAACTTGCCTCAAACTAAAAAACATAGGTTTGGGTTTTGGTTCATTTTACTTTATCTTGCGATGTCAATTCCACAATATAAGTTGGGGGTTTTTCATATAGAAAGATCTTTATGTTTCCAAAATAATTTTTCAATCTATTCCTTTTTGAAGGTTATCATCACCATTGATAACATGATAAGTATGTAACTTGAACTTACTCTCTCAAATGTGTAAATCAATGTCAGACATGGAAACATAATAGTTGTGTAACCAGTACATGACTATTATGTACAATTTTATGTTTACAATGACCAATGTATACAAATAAATATGTTTAGTACAAGAAGTTTTGAAGACACTTACAATCACGCTCTTGTAATGTAAATAAGGACCTTGTAAGTTGCCATGTAAATGATTTCCCCGTTGCATCGAATATTATTTTTCTCCTTGCCACTTTTGTTTCTTGTCTATTGCCCTTTCATGTCAATGCTTTTGTCCATTATCTTGGAAGGCCCTTTCAACCACTTGCCATGAAAACACCATGGTTAGGTTTTAATTTAAAGTATATATATATATATATATATAGAAGGCATGAAGACAATTAGCACCAAAGTGAGCTCAAATTTCATACTTTTTGCTCGTCATGGTTTGGATGCTTCAAGTTTCAAATAAGACATGCATTGTGTGTCATAAAAAAAAAAATTCAATCTTGGTCTTTTTGTCTGAAAGCACTTCCCCTAGCAAGATTTCACTTTAAATGTGAGGGACCTTACAAAAGTGGAATCAAGGTGGCAAAAGGAGCATGAAAAAAATGGGAATTGGGACAATGCATCCTTGAAATCTATAATGGAGGTTGTTGATATTGGCTATAAGATCCAAACTATAAGCTAGATCTTGGGTGTGCCTCACACATCACTACTAAATCATTGTTGTAAGGCATTTCATAATCTCAAAAAATAGGCAAAGTAATGGTTTTACAAAATTAAGATGAGGCATTTGTTGAATATGTAAAAAAGATGCAAACAATCAATAACCCTCATGTAATTGCAATTGAAGGTCATTGAAATTACATAAGAAAGATCAACACATTTTACAAATAAAGTTCCAAGGTAGGGGTGTTTGAAATTGTTTAAGAGGTGCAATCCTAATTTGTCATGGAAAATTACCTAGTGTCTAGAGACAAGGCCTTTTAATATAATAAATTTTCAAACTTTCTAAAAGAATCTATTAAAACCTTATAACACTCACAAATATTCACCATGATAGATATGGAATTGCGATGAATCTAGCATGCAAGTTAGACAAAATGGGGGTGTGTTATTTTAGTTAGGATAGGTTTTAAGTTGGTGCATCAATTAGACCAAATGAATAATAATGGTTTCTAAATGAAAAAATTCGGGGTTTTGCAATGGGGCTCCCAATTAAATTTTTGAGTTACAACAATCATTTGCAATGTAGGATATTTTTACAAGATGAATGTTATCGTATGAATTACAGCAATTGCACTAGACATGTTGAAACCATATATGTAAATGTATATTTCAAAAATATGTGCAACTTTGTGCCACTACTTTGCAACTAGTTATCCACATAAGTTTATCTTGATAGTGCATATAGATGAATGGAATGTTTGCATGGATTTTCATTCATCCATTGACAAATGAAGTTTATTCATGTTCTTTGCAATTCATTTACAATTATTTTGCAACTTCACACTATGCTAGAAATGTCGCTCTATGATTGGTATTTATCGATTATAAGTCATTTATACCATTTGTAATTGATTCAAGCCTGTCATTTATGCCATTTTTAATCACTTATGCCACTTGTAGTTATATAAGATTAGTCATAGAATGACATTTTTAGCATAGTTTTATCTTCACGTTTATTTTTTACACAAATGTTTTGGAAAAAAATAATGTTTATGCGACTTTTCATTCATCCATCAACAAATGAAATCTATTGATATCTGTTACAATTAACATGCAACTAATATCCATTTTTAGATGGTGTCATTTTGTGTTTAGTATTGAAATTTTCAACAATAATTTTGCATTGTGAAACACATTACATAAGTCCACTGCATAATTAATGACAATCATTTTGCTTCAATAATACAATTGTATCTATTAATATTTAATGTTGAAAAATAAAATACTCATATGATAATTTTTGGGGATCCATAGTCCTTTTTAATATTATGTATTTTATTTACATCTTCAGTGTTAAGGCAAAACATGTTAAAACTATTGCTATCAAATATCCTATCAAATGTTTAGCAATAAATATGATGTTAAGATATTAATTTTATCTTATTCAAAAGTTGAATTATATTTTAATAATTGCCAAATGTGAAATGATGTTTACACATTTATAATGTAAGAATAAATTCATTGTAATTGGAAAAATCATTTAATGTTCAAATTCTAAATTTAAGTAAAAACCTTTTATAAATAAATGAACAACAAAAAATCAAATGTTTTCACTTCATGCTATCAAATGAAAATTAAGTCTTTCTAACTTCGATGTTTCATTCTTTTAACTAAGAGCCAAAAATGCAAAAAAAATCATACATAACATGTTTTCTAGTTACTTCACAAGAAACCTTGACACATTATATATACATTTATTCATCCTATATATATATATATATATATATTTGACACTAAACACAAGTGCATAATGATTATAGATGTAAGTCCTAGGTCTACTAAGAAATATAACCATATGTCACATGTCTTTGCATATTTCGTGCAAATTTTCAAATTTCAAATTTCAAATTTGATCGAGTAATTGAAATTTTATTGTACATCAATCACAAGGAGCAACTAGTTGTATGGTAGATGTTCAATCTCAATTGGATATGTCAACTAATCATTGTCATGATGATTGTTGACATTTTATCACAATAGCAACATGTACACATGGCTTAACTATACACATCAAGGTTGTACACTATTTACATGGTGGCTAGTGGTTACCTTTGATGATTTTCATGTAACTTGTCCACATATTCAAAATACATTGATTACAATTGTATATTTAAGGGGCATTCAAATTATATAGGGGTTCATTTTGCAACTAATATGTGATTATCATAAAACTTAAGAATTTTATTTTAAGATTTTATTTTAAATGCCGCATACTTTCATGGAATAGATGCAACATAGTTGCCCATCAATTATATTAAACACCTAGTTGTAGGAAAGTGGTGTTTCTATGGACATGTACAATTTATCATAATGGTCATTCATGTTATCATGTATCAATGATGTAAGAGAATCATTCCCAAACTTTTATATCTTCAAAAGTAAACAATTTATACGTAACTTCATTACAAGATGTGAATCTAGGGCTATAATGGCTATTGCTATTAATTTTTTGATTTTCAAATGGTTTAAGTTCAATGAACAATGGAGTGTTAAACATTGTGATGAACAAGGCAAAGCACACTACATGCAACAATTAGAATTAATCTACCTCCAATGGTGAACACATATCATGCCCCATTTTGTAGATTTACACCTGGGGTTTACAATTTGAACATGAAGTTTGGTTACCTTAATTGGGTTGGAAACTATGTATTTCTATATCCTTGTTTTTAGTTTTTTCTCACCTAAAAACATGGTTCCCAAAAACCACCCATTAATTTAAATCTTCTTTTTGTTGTCACAACAATGAACAGTATTAGCAAATAAAACAATCCCAACCTATTAAAGTTATTCATAAAGTAATAAAAACACAATACTAAAACCCTAAATTCAGTCATACATGGGGTGATACTTTTTTAAAAACTTGCAAAAAATTTCATTAACATTATGAAAGTCAAATTAAGAAACCATTAATTTTGGTGGTAAACTGAGTTTCATCTTATCTTTTTTTTCCTAATTCCTCCCCTATTGTTATATATATATATATATATATATATATATATA
>Ga0209611_10004845_pt1 | contig 22853 bp, 19 predicted proteins | sample S1TSphgellanicum_3_FD_187693 | JGI IMG/M metagenome (GOLD analysis project Ga0209611, IMG submission 187693) | Host-associated microbial communities from peat moss isolated from Minnesota, USA - S1T2_Fc - Sphagnum magellanicum MG (SPAdes) (version 2) | ecosystem: Host-associated > Plants > Peat... | reverse complement strand
GCAAATCAATAATCTCTTGCAACTTTACAACAAAGGTAAGAGTTCATAAACTCCAATTTTTATTTTTATTTTTTTGGGTTTAAGGTGTTTTTGTCTTATTACATGTCTTAATGTGTTTTTTTTTTTTGTGTTTAAGTTTCAATGGTTGAAGAGGATAATTGTTATTTTGTTGAGAATGTGGGTGGAGTTGATGAAGATACTCCATCAATTATGCCTATTTAGATGTGGTCTTAATCAATCTTAGATATTGAAAGTGCATCTTCAAGCTCCCAACATGTTAAAATTTGATGTTAAGCAACTTGTAGTTGTAAAAATGCAAGCTACAACTTGCAAACCTCATAGTCATATGTTTATACATTGTTGGGGACTTTTTATTGTCAACGATGGCTTGCTTATGGATTTGGTGAATCCATAAATGTTGTAATGCATAATTAAAATACTAAATTTAAACAAGCATTTAGTGATGTTTTGGTGTAAAGATTTATTTTCCATGAGGGTTTAATTAAATACAATAGGGTGCAATCATAATTTGATGTTGAAATTATAAGATTTGTTTACATAGTTATACTTTTAACATATCATTGGAACATGTGAATTAATTTGAAATTAATCCAATGAATGAAAAATTGACAAAAACACCCATTCAACACTGTAACGTTTACTTTTAAGTAGTAAAAAAATTATAAATGGATTTCAATTTTTTTAAATGACATATTTTGCCAAATTTTAACATTAACCTTAATAAAATAGTATTTTTTAAAATTAAATTTAAAAAATCAAAGACTTTTCAAGAATATTCTAAGAATATTCTTGAAATATTTCCCCCAAAAAAATCACAAAAGCAATCAAAAAGCAAGTGGGTGTGGCTTGTGTTATCCCATTTGTACCCAACAAAGCTAATGGTATAATTCTCATGAATATCAATGTGCAAATTGCACATCCAAAATTGTTTATTCATAAGAAAAAACAAATTAATGACAAGGTGACAAAACATACTATTCATGTTTAGCAACTACAAATGAAAAAGATAGGTCCATTTGGTTGTGCAATTACTACATTTTTTGATGCCACAAACCCTTATAGAAAAAATGATGGATACCACCAATAGTTTTTTAAAAATTTGGTGTTTTATATTTGCAAGGGTTACAAGTCTTTATCCACTTACAAAAATGGTTGACTTTGAAGGTTAGTTTTACATCAATGCCCCCCTTTTCAATTTCCTTCCCAATTTTCTCTTATGGAAGAATTGTTGTTTGCCATGGTCAAGAAAACTATGGACCAACATGTTTTGTTGAATCTTGCATCTACAATAATAATGTCTATTAGTTTGATCCATGGATGTTTCACAATAATGTGAATATTTTGGTTTTTGTTATCAATTTTTGAATGAAGTTCGGTGCCCATGCATATTATTCTAGGGTTATTTGAAGTGAATGAGATAATTGGGTAATCCATGGTTGTACAACTTTAGTTTTTGTTGGAGAGATTTGGTTTGTTGCATTGGGTAATTACATTTGTAAAGGATAAGGGCACTAATTTGGTAGCTATGGTAACAACTTTACATTTCATCGTTGATTGTGAACCCTTTCAAATTTTTAGGTCTATGAAAGCACATGCTTTGGGCATGTGATGTCTAACTTGAAGTCTTGTTAATATCCTACAAATGATGACAAAGTTTTTACTAGGTTGAAAAATGTGAATGTGAAAGAAGTTCAAATTTGATTTACCAAAACAATTACTTAAAACAAAAAAATTGGAAAGGGGAGGTAAGACTGGGAATGAGCTTGGTCTCAAAGTATGATGTGACATTGAAAATTAAAAACTCTTATGAAGACCAAATTTATTAAGAAGGTTGTTATGTTTGAAGAAACCCTTGAGTTTAGGAATGCCATAATTTTTTGTCATGACAAGCACAAATCTATTATTTTATCTAAAGTCTTGAGGTAGTCATATCTACCTTGAATCTTGTTGTATTAATGAGCTTGCATGATGAATTAATAACAATCTAGGGGCCAAGTGCTAGTTGTTGGCAAATGCCTTAACAACGGCTATTACCTTTATTATGGACATGGAAGTTGTGTTATTGCAATTCTCTAATGGACCTAAAATCTTAGACCCTTTTAAAGCTAAGATCTTCTTTTTGCACAAGAATATGTGACTAGAGGTGATAAAGGTAATCAAACCTTTTTTGGAGTTCTTGAGGTTTTTTTGTGCATACCATGTTTCAAAGTTTTGTGTATTGTGGAAAACTTGGTGGGACGTGGGAATGTAATCCAATTGTCAAGGTGGTTATGATGTCAAGGTTGTCGTTCTTATTCTAATGGTGTGCTTTGATTGATTGAGCCCTATTGCCACTACATCTATTACAAAAGTAGTTGAAGTTGTGAGACCAAAACTTGAAGAAAATATGTTTGGTGAGGGGGCTCAATTGAGGAATCTTTTCAAGCACTAGTCATTGGAGACTTATTTTTGTTTAGGAAGCTTTGTATTTCCTCATCCAAATGTGCAAATCCAATAGCTTGGTGGTGCATGCATGAGGGCCAACTTTGAACATAGGTTTCCTTGTTAAACAAATTGCTTGAAATCATGGGTTTATCTCAAATAGAAATTGAATGGGTTTTTAGTCTTGCTAGGGTGTTGACAACTCTAAAGTGCTACCACTTGTGAGTGGAGAACATGTACTAGATTATTATTTTGGTGAAAAATTGGCTTGATGACTGAATGCCAATTGCAAGCCAAGTTCAAACTTCACGCAATACTTGAAAGTAGAAGAGTCTTTGGTAGAGAAAAACTACAATTTAATTGAAAAACATAATTTCTTTGAAGAATCATAAATTGATGCTAATTAATTTTGTGGGGCTAGTGTGGGTTTGTGTCAGATGTGATTCGGGTAAAGAACTTGTGCCATAATTGGATAGAGTTCTTATAGAACCAGGGTTCAATTCCCTCACAAGTTACTTTGTTTTGGATTTGTTCATGTTGGTTTTGTTATAAGAGACTAGGCTATATGTACTCTTGTAAATTTTTTTCAAGCAATAGAATTGGAAATTTAATATGCAATAACCTTTATGCATATCCATCATATTCTGAAAATTGAAAAGTGTTGTATTCATAATCAGCAGACAAATTTTTTTAAAAAATAAATATGTAACAAGTTGATGTAGTAAATTGAATTTTCTTTTGGAATACATATTTTTCTTTGTTTAAAAAAAAATCTTTATTGATATCCACAGGATAGATCTGAGAGTTGATAACTGAACAACACCAAAAAGTGTCACAATGCTAATCATGGTGGTTAACAGAAGGAGAGGAACCCAATGAAAAAAGATCTCAATTCTATCTGTGTCCATGGAAACTGGTTCATTCATGTGTGCTGCTGGTTCAGTAACCATTTCCTCACTTTGAGACTGGCACACCCACATGAATCAGTTGCATTACACCAATGGTAGTTGTAAAACTACAAATGTCACTTGCCATAGACTGAAAATCAACAGATCTTCCTCTATGTCTAATTAAAGAATGTCCCAACAAACATCATCTTCAGGTAAAGCCCTAACCCTAATGTCACTTTGCCACATCGCAACTTTTTCCTTGTTTTCTGCAAATTTGAAGAGACAATCAAACCACGGCATGCTGACAAACCTTACCCATCTTAAAAAACTAGGGTTACCAATGTGACACATCAAAAAAGAAAAGAAAACATTGAACCATGTGATCTAGAAGACCTCACAAAGTTTCATCAATCTAAACCCTAAACCCTAACCAATGGTCGTTGCTTCATGTAATTCACACTTGGGAGAGATTCTACCACATCATTAGGAACTTTGTAGACTATTTGCTAGACCTCAGGAAGTTCTATGACATGCTAATTGCATGCATTTGAAACGAGTAGTTAACGATAGAAAGTGTGCAGGGCAAAGGCTGAAATCTCTTCTAAGTGACAATTATGTGCAAGAATATTCAGTCAAGTAAATGACATTATCTCTCTTTGCAGTGCCAAAAGAGGTGAGATGTAGTGATAAAATTTCCCTTAGATGTCCAAATGTTGGAGCTGTAATGTCTTATCTTTTGTCAGCATTTGGTTGCATTACCGTTTAAGCAGACCTCAAAACACTCATTGAGTGGTGATTTCCAGTGTTGGGCAGTCACTTGAATTTGTTATAGGTAAACCTCCAATTCCACCCTTTTGAAAACTTTCAAAAATCAAAGAACCCCGCCCCATAGCAGGTTTTGAAAAATAGATTCAGCATTACCAGTTCTGGGTTTTTGATAAGATTCAAAGAACCAGTGGGCTTCCTCAAAGAACTGGCAAAGAAGAACCTGCCAGTGAATCTTTGCCAATTCTTTGAGTTCTTTTACGAACCACAGTTCCAGGTCAACCCCGTTTCTTTGATTCGAGTATTTTACAACCACTGATCAAGGGTTCATGTACCTGAACCTTCCCCGCCAGTTCTTTCTTTGAAAAAGAGAGAACTACACCACACCAGCCTTTTCTTTTGGTGCAAAATTTCCCACAAATGTGAAAACTTTGGTTGCGTATTCCCTGGTTGCAGCAGCCTCTGAATCTAAAAGAATGAACTTACACCTGTCAAGTTCCATGAACCCAGCCTCAAAGTTACAGCTTGCAAAAAGACTGTGCACCAAGTTTGTGCCTACAAATTAGAAGGATCCGGTCGCCAAAGTGACTTTTGCACAGCAAGCAGCTGCTCTGAATTGTTGTCGATTTTATATGTAAACATGATGTCCCAGTGCATGGATTTCACAATATCCTCTACCTTGATCAGTAACTCCACTTCATCACAGAAAATGACCCAACCACCAGGCCGCAAAATACGATCCATCTCCATGACCAGACTCAGTATGTTGCATCTGCAGCAGCACATGTTAAAGCACCAGCCACTAAGTTGATGATGGATAGCACAGAAAAAATATATATGAATAAGAATAAGAATAAGAACAAGAAAAAGAAGATGACAACACAGGAATGCAGAACACAGAAAATTTGGAAATTGGAAAAAGACTAAAGTAAAATAAAATACTTGTTTGTGATGGAGCTGATGATGTGATTGGCATGCAGTAGATCATAAGTACGCGGGTATGTGCTGTGAGGCTCACACCAATCATGATACATTCCTATCAAACCTCGATCATAAATAATGGGCAGTGTGTCCGGCTCACTTATGGGTATGATATTCATCACCCACACAGGTTGCTTGATGAGTGCTGCAGCAAACCTGCTTAAATCCAATCAACTCAGAATCTTGTTTGAAGCTCACATTTTCAACTCAAGTCACAGAACATTGAGTAAACAAACTCGTGATCAGAGGGCGCACACTCTACTTACCCACCATAGCCCGCCCTCATGTCCATGATATTGCGAATGGTAGTCCAGTTGATCCCCAGTGCTCCCTGCAGATACAACGTCTGCACAACATGCTCCCATTGTTGTGTGTCAGCCCAGTAATCTTCAGTAGCAGGTTTTCCATAGATACCAGTCTCAGAATCAGTTAGCCAAGTGGGTGTTGCCATCAGCCTTGCCGGCCACTGTGCTGGCCATTGTGAGCGTGCACTGACGGGGATTTTATGGATGCAATGTGTCATTTTCACATACCTGCAAAAAAAACAATTTGATCCCATGAGTAAACATTCATTGTTTTATATGAAACCACCACCTTTACCTGGAGGGAGGGTCTGCACGGTGGGTCAAGACCTGGCTTGCACCATTGCACCCAAGAATTCTGAAGGGGAGGAATCCAGCAATTCAGCAATTCAGCAAGCACCTAAGAAAGAGTTATGAGAAGAAACAAAAGGATTCACCAAGCAGCATCAGCATTATCAACATCAGAACAAAATGGGAGGCTGCTTATGGCAACTCTGCATGAACTTTCATACAGCTCATGGTTGTCCTTGGGTTTCTGAAATATTGCCACACCAATTGCTGCTTCGTTCAAGTTATACTGCTTGGCCACCAATTTCCAAGACATGCTTTCTGTGAAAACAATCATTTCTGTGGCAAAAAAAGAGAGAGAGGAAAACTGCATGTCAGATCAAACATTACATCCTCAACCATGTCACAGAAATATATTATTACTGTGCATTTGCACTTGCAGCCCAAAACAAACAGTTAATCTGATTCCTACCATGGATGTAACAGAAAAAATGCTACAAGCATCCTATCTGACAACTCTATACAGAGCATGGGTACACAAAGAAGAGCCAAGATAAGTACGATTCCATGCTTCCAGATCTGTTGGTGTGTTCTGATACACAGGTGTTGGAGACCATACAAAGTAGCCTCCTGGTCTCAGGACCCGATTGAGCTCGAGGAGGAGCATGTCACCTATTTGAAAAGCAATATCAAACTGTGGTCACCAGCTCCACAAACTTCTGGAACACGATTTTCAGCAGGTTACTGCTCAACTAAAAAGACAAAAGGCAGCAATGATAAGAATTGTTGTCATCATAATAATATCTTGGCTCTAAGGGGAAGCCATAATAATATCCCTCCAAGCTTCTCCATCATCAGTGGGATGACCCTTTGAGACTGACGGAGAATTATTGTACTGGTGAGAGTGAAGAAGAATTGAAAGGAAAATTAGAGAGACCATACCATCACCATGCCAGTGTACCTGGCAGTGGGCACAATGCACCATATCAAACACATTGCTGGGAAACAGCAGACGTTGTGTGCTCATGACTGATGAGAGAGCAGGGATCCCTCTCTCTAATGCCAACTGCACTTGAGCTTCATGTTCATCCTTAGGGGCAACTGACATGGTAATCACATCTTTGTCAAACAAGTAGCCTCCAAAGCTTGCCACACCACATCCAACATCTAGAACCACTCGAATGTTCTTTCCCCACTCTATCTCTGGATAAACCTGGCACCCAAGGAAGAAATTTCCCTTTTGGTCAGCTGCAAATCTTGAGGAGCCAAATCCCAAGCCAAATTTTATCCAGAGCTTTGTCACCCAGATCATCAGCCAGCTGAAACAAAAACAAGAGAGAGAAACACACTTGAGAATTTTGTTTGTGCAATAGTCATCCATCACCAGGATCTAAATTCAAAAACTTGAGCAATTTTTTAAATTCAAGGAATGAAAAATGTGTCTGTGTTTTTACCCTTTGAATAAAGTTGATATACTGCAGTGCACCATCCTTGAATTGAGTACCACCACAGCATGGGAACACAAGTTTGTTCTCAAACTTCTTCATCCAGTTTTGATCTGCCTTGAATGATACCAGCTTCTGATGCGGAACATTGTCGTACCAGATCTGCAAAATAAATAAATTTCCAACTCACGATTCAACAAATAAAACATCAACTGTAAAGATTACCAAAGAATTTATGTTGCCTTCCAAATCAAACAAAGAACCAGAAACCCAGGAAAAAAAAAGTGGGTGGTGCATTGCACCCATCAGATCTATCCAGAAAGTGCAGCCTGGAACTTGTGGAAAGTATCAAAGCTGGATATCATCATCACTGTGAAGAAAGAAGCTCAAGGTCATGAGTCACAATGCATGAAGCTCAAGGGCCCTTCTTTCCTTCTTTCCTTCCTTCCACCCATGATTTTCAATCCATGTTCACAACTTCCAAATATTCTGCAATATTGATAGACTTGGCTTCTACTAGCTACCACTAATTTTTTTTTCTCTTGAGGATCCACAATGCACAATGCTGGGTGGATCATCCTGAAGCCATGATTCTATCAAACTGCCGACAGTGGTGATTTCCATCTGAATCACCATTGACCTTTGTTTGTCATTACAACTATGGAACAATTATGATAGTTTCTCCAGCAAAAACACACAAGAAAAGACAAGAAGACATGAAAAATCTCTCTATCTATGAAATTGCCTTGCAAAGAATTTTATCTCCACAACAAACAAACAAACAAACAAACAGGAATTTCTTTCTTGCTTTCTGCAGCAAGTACAAACAGAAGGAATTTACAAGAAACTTGACCCTGAAGGAAGAATTCAGAATCATGTTCAGTACTCACTTGATCTCTGCTCTGGGGCCAGCAAATAGGTGCCTTATAACCCAATGGCAAGGGAATCAAGCACTTGGATTGTTGTTGTTGTGCTGCTGCTGCGGCTGCTTCTGAAGGACAGTCCCGCTCTAGACTTCTGTGTTCAAAATGCTTGTGAACTTTGTTGCGGCCGAGGTAAGACTTTCTGTTATCAAGACAAGGGACGTAGTCCTGTGCACCTATCCATGCACAGCTTTTCCATTTGTACTCCTCCTGCTCCAGATCTTGTTGTGTACTGGACTTGGATTGTTCACTAGTCGCAGTTTCAGTCTCAGAATCTGCTACACTCAATTCCTCACTACGACTACCTGCTGAAGGACCAGTCTCTTCCTCCTCCTCCTTCTCATTGTGCGCGACTTGTTCTCCCACATCTGAATCTACGTCTCGTCCTCCTCTTCTTGTACCAGCTTGCGCTGAATTCCAAACGCGCCAAACATCAGCAGCACCCACGGCAAGCGGTGCGGCGTTGTCCAGACTGCTTGCTCCTCTTGCTGTATCGGAATCCAGCAGCAGCAACACCTCTTCCTCCTCGTCGGCGGGGGAGGAGACCCACACAGCAATCAAAAGGAAACCCACAATCACAGCACAAGTGAGAATGAGAACTGACGATGCTGCTGCTGTTATCCGCCTCGTCTCCTGCCTGCGATGATGATGCAGCTTCAGAGTACTAACAAACGCCATCATCTCTTCTCTTATGCTCCGGGTCTCTTCTCCCAAACTTCCCAATTCACCAGAGCATCCAGAAAAACAAAAACACTGCATGAAAATCCACAATTTACTACTAATACTGATCATCAAAATCTCCACAAATTTATTGCTTCAACTTCTGCACATCTCTCACTTTTTTTGCTCTTCTTCTAGACTCCCAAACTCCCCATTCACCAGAGTATCCAGCAAAAACATCAGCAGCAGCAACAATGTGATCTCTAACCAAAAGATGCTTGAAATTTGCTGAAAGATCTCTTGGAATTAATTTTTTCCTTGAGATTTTTTTTCCACAATACCAAACAGAAGTTCATAGCCATCATGAGTGCGTGGCAATGGTATATTATTACACACAAAAACAAGTATCATTACTCCACACTACACCCACACTTTTGATTCTTCACATCATCAAGCTTCAACCCAAAAGAGAAAGAAAGAAGATGATGATTGACAATGGTGGTGACGATGATTATGATGATAGATCAAGAAGAATATGAGCAGTCAACCAACAGCCAAAAACAAATCTGTAAACAAAATCACACACAAAACACACAGCAATCAACAACAATTCTAATTCTCAAATCATCCCACCCATCAACATGAATCACAAGTCAAATTGTGATGTATGATTGCCTCTGTCCCTCTAAAGAGCAGAGATTATGTTTTCGGGTTCAGGGTTGGACAATGGCCCTTAGTTCTGGAGACTTTGGGAACATTGTCATGAACATTGGAATGTCATAAAGAACTTTGGAATGTAAAAATGTGGAATGTTCTGAGTGCTTATACAAATGACCGAGCGAGAGGCAAGGCTGCTCTCATGTAATTTTGTTCAGGACTTTAGGAAGTTGTTAGTTGTTTCCAGGAGTCTTTTTGGTTGATCAATTGTTGGGCAAAAAGCATACCAGGAGAGAGTTCTGTTGCTTGTGTTGCTGCAACAGGTAGTGGGGTTGTTAGCTCTGGTGCAACCCAATTAGGTGTTTCAAGGATATGTTGGAAAACAAAGCAAGTCTCTACTTAACCCCTAAGAGTCTAGGCTCATTTTACAATCATTTTATCTTCATTTGACTCTTAGTAAGAAATTTTTTTTAATCTACAAATACAAATCGAATTAGATTCAAAGTTTACAAGCTCATAGTTCTTTGATAAAAAAATTTAAACCAAAATCAAGCGAAGGATGATGAAATAGATTGAGTTCATACAAGAATAGACAAGTGGTGCCCAAGGTTGAATTTGAAGTTTCACTCATAAACAAAAGCTTTTGTCATGGATTAATGCATGCATTTTAATGTGGCACTCACAAAGACTAAGTTACCAACTCACGGGGGAAAAAAATATCAAGCCAAAATATGATTCTTCAAGTGAAAATGTTCATCATTGCAAGTTTTGGAATTAAAATGTGAATTTGAGAATCCTTGAAAATGGGCATTTTAATGTGAGAACTCTTAGGTTAACTCTTAAATTGTAAATGACTTTTCAAAGTTAACCCAACTAGGTTAAGAAAGCTAACTAGGGGTGGGCTTTGTCACTTGTATAGTCCCCCCCCCCCCCCCCCCCCCCCCCCCCCCCTCACACATGAAAGAGTGAGTGCATAAAGTTTTTTTCATTCACTTGAATTTGCGTAGGCAACAAACCATTGGAAAGGATATTTGATGTGTGCATACAACCATTTTTTTTTGAATAAAATTTTTATTTAATTTTTTAAAATAAAACATATAAAAATTTCTCCCATCTAGATTGATTTCAAATACCCAATAAACCCATTTTTGGGGACCTATAACCAGCCCAAAGCTCACAACAATGTTTTTAAATCTGATGATTTTCAATTTTTGTTGGTACAAAACGCACCTCCCTCCCTCTCTAGACCTATCTCTCTCTTCTCCTTGTGATGTAGGATTATGGATAGCAATCTATTAGTGTACCACCTTGGTGGCTTCAGCACAAATTATATTATTTTAGAAATGCTGATTAAATTTTTAAATAAACAATTTTTTTGGTGAAAGAAAATGAAGAACTTTTGAAATATCCAAGAATTTATTTTATTTTTTTCATTTTTCCTTTCACAACCAACAACTAACATTCAAAATGGTACATTCTTAGGAATGTAATGATATAGCTTTGGAATTGGTTCCTTTCTCTACAATTATAATCTCTCTGACATTGAACATGGAGTGGTGGATCATGCCTTGTCATTTTTTTTTCCTTGCACAACCAATTGATGTTTTAGAATGGTTCTTGCCAACAAACGTAATGATGGATTATTATTAGAATGCGTAGATGTGTGCAAGAGGATTTTGAAATTACAATAGCAACAAGTGAGAAGTAGACCGATGGAATTTGATTTTCACATGATCAAAAAAAAGCCGCAAAGCTCCAATAGAAGTGGATATAGATTCATTGGCTTATTCATTGAAGTTGGTGGACACCAAAATAGATGTTCTTGCATATCTAATGCGTGTATGGTGTACCACATCTATAGTTTTAACAACAAACTAACTCTAGTATGCCCTTTCAATAATATGTGTATCTATTCAATATGCAATCCTAAAATAAGACATGGTTTCCCCCAACATTGTGCAAAAAGCAAAAGAGCAAATGAATATATATTCAAGCAAGTACAAGGGGGGGGGACTCCATATCATATATATTAATTCACTTGGTCTGTCTGTGACAGTGACTCCGGACGGACAGTGGCCACGGACAGTTGTTTGAAAAGAAAAGTTTTTTTTAAAAACCAAAAACATCAACCAAACATTGTTGAAATAACACACCTGTGCATTATGCACAGGGTTCACACTAGTGCTAATAATCATAACTTGACATTAATTCAAATGTTTTCTTTTGTTTTTTCCATCAAGCTTGTAGCTTCCTTCCAAGTCCCTACCAGCAACATTTTTTTTTTTGGTGCAAAAGTTTTGCTGAAATGTGAAATTGGTTTTGGGGCTTCTACTACTCCTACAAATGCTTTTTTCTTGTTTTTTTCCTTTTTTTTTCCTTTTTTGGGGCCAAAAAAGCAAGGGTTTTGGATTGGGTTTGCCAGATTTAAAAGGCCTGCTCTTGAAAGTTGTCAAATAGCAACAAGATTATGAAATGTTTTTACCGTTTTACATGTCCTATTGTGATTTAATCCTCAATCTTTCCTGGGATGCTAACCAAGAACACAACATCACAAAATTGAAAAACAATCACTGCTTAACAACCTTTTTTTACTGGTGAAATTTTGGCCAAAAAGAGAAATTTTTAAAAAAATAAAAAATTATGAAAGTGAAGTGATTTTGGAGTTGCTTCATTGCAAGAATTCCGAAAAAATTAAGAAATTTTTGCCAAATTTCTATACATGGTTCAAGTAGGTAGTTGAAACTATAGAAGCATGTTTTAATTTTTGACTTTCATAGGTTTTTTATAGCCAAATTTGGCTAAACCTTTCTCTGGATGGTCACTACTTTGGCTACCTTACAAAATTGACCCAAAAACAAAACCCTAAATCCTGCCTGCTTCTTTTTTTCACTGAGTACCCTTTTGCCCATCCAAGATGTGTCTGGTGCTGCCCAGACACATATTGGCTCATGTTATGCAGGTTTTGGGGGCTTGGAATGGACACCTAGGACTCTGGGTGTCCATTGGAAGCCCAAAATAACATGGGTCCAAAGTGTGTTTGGGCATCATCCATCTAAAAAAGATGGATCGCAAAAAGAAGCAATCTATCTATGAAGGAAGGTAGTTTGTTTGTTTTGTTTTGTTTGTACTTATGAGATCCACCGAACCAGGATGCTTCAGATCGTGCTCTTGGTCTCTTTGGAAAGCTCTCAAGGAGGAGGGGTGCATGGGCTTGGTTTCATGGCATTTGGACTTGTGATGTAGAAGTTCTTGTATATTGAATAATTTCTTCACAAAAAAATTAAATTAAATTGTACCTGAAAATTTCGGAAGAATTGGAATGTGCCTTTGATGTTCTTGGAAAGATCTTGATGAGCACGATTCAATGGAATTTATTTGGTAAGATTTGGATTCAAAATGTGGGAGATATTGATTTTTTAAGTGATTTCTGCCACTGAAAATTCAAATAAATTTCCAAAAACCAGGTTTTGAAAAGGAAAAATAAGTTGAGGACTTGGTAACACTTGGGCGAATAGCACAGGCCACACTAGTAACAACTATGTAAACATATGATGTTGGGGATCAACCACACACCCAAATGAATAATGAAACACACACCCAACTTAGAAGTCTAATAACAACTGAGAGTATCCATGCTCAATGCTCATGATGTAGAAGATTCTTAAACCTCCTTCCACTATGTAGGTACTTAGATACGCTCCTTCCACCTCCCCCTCAAAAACAAATGTGTGCTAACAATCATCAATACCAGTGAGACTACTTAATCATGGTAACCATGATGAAGGAACTGGAAGATAAAACAAACTTGGGTATTCTGCAATCATGCAGGTTACATGCGCATCTATTGTACAGTACTTATGATTCAAGTATATGGCAGTTTGTAAGAATTTACTTCCCTAATTTCATTAGGTGTTTCTTCTTTTTAGTTCAGCTCATCATGGCAATGGGTTTTCCAGGTCCTATGAAAAGGAGGGTAGGCAGTTGACAGTTAACAAAAAGAAAACCCCTCCTCTCTTTACTTACCCTCCCACCCCAAAGATATGTTTCCCCCTTTTTCCTTCCTGCATTTTGGAAATTAGCTCACCCTTTCTTTCAATTTCTTTCCTCCTTTCTTTTCTTTACCATAGCAATTTTGTTGGTTTCCATTACATGCATCCTTGTTGTTTTTAATTTCCCAATTTTGAACTTGCTGTTGTTGAGGATGTTGGCAACACTCACCAGCTTGATTTTGTCAGCTTGGAATTGATGAGAGGGTGAAACCCCACCGTGAGCTCATGGATCCTCCGTCCTCTTCATGCTGCCAAGAATTCCAATTGAAGTTAATTGGAAGTTCTATGTGTGGGTGCACATGTATTCTAGTGGTGGCATTTTGATAATTCAATCAAACCACACCATGAGATAATAAGTACATAATTGTGGTAGATCAGACTTTGGGCAAAACCTGGAACCTGTCTAAAGAGATGGGACACAGAACTTCTTGAGATTAGTGAGAATAGTAAAATAGATCGCCGTGCAGCACAACACAGATGTGGAGGCCTTTGAAGCATCCACAAGGGCAGGCAGATCTGCAAGAGAATCACTGGGAGCAGGAATCATGTGCACATTTGTGTAAGTTCACAAAATTTTGTACCTTTCTTTTTTTTGGTCAGTTACAGTAGTTTCAACAGTGGATACTTGTACACCATGACAATTTTTGTTACACACCCATTACATTAATTTCTACTTGGACAACAGATTGAATTTCCAAAGTACAATTTCTGGGGGCTATTATGAGATGGAAATGTTTGTTTGCACAAGAAAATGGTGGTCTTTTTATCTTGCTTTTTTCCTCAATTACTGTCAAACTGCAATCTTTTGTCTGCAACAGTGCCAGCAACAAGAGGTCCAAGGAAGAGCATTTTAAAGACTAACCATGCACGAGCAGCAACAATCCCCACAGTGGTGATAGGATTTTCCAACATTGAACAACCTGAGAACCAAAGAGTTATCATACCAAGTTCGGGCGCTGGTCGACAACAGTTAGGACTACGACCTAACAATGCATCTATACACTTCAACAAGGCTGTGAAAACTATGAGAAAACATGAAGTATAGTCCCCACCCCCAAAATCCCTAAGTACAATACTACAACCAAATGTGACCAAATGTTCTCTTTCTTTTTGCTTTTGGGTACTCACCAAGAGTTTTTCTTTGTTTGAAGGTCATGTGTTGCAAAACATTTGTTTCTCCTGCAGGGAAACCAACGACACAAGAATGGAGGTCAACATAGACAACTTAACCTCCAGACAAGGCCAAGCTCAGCCCTGGTGTGCAGTGATAAGAATTACAACAATCGTACCAACCAAAATTGTGTAACAGATTCAAATTATCATAAACTTGGAAGGCACAGTTCCTGTGAAGATCATCAGCTCATGTCTGTTGAAACACCCATGTTCAGCAACCTGCCTTCTTTCAGAACACTTGCATTTTCTGATACAGTAGACCTCCAAGGGTTGTATCTCCATGATCCAAATCAGTTGACAAAATCTTTACCTGGTGACAATGTTGGAATAGAAGATTTGGATGTCAACTGCATCAGCAAGGAAGACAAAGAAGAGCTTACTGTGTGCTCTTTGGAAGGAGGGCAGATCAGGATGCGAGCAAACATGGCATTTGAGTCTTGCCCTGCTACACCTTCAGATAAGCTCATAGAAAATTCCTTTCAGCCAGAATATGTGCCTCAACTCTTACGATCTAGCGTTTTGGCTGACAAATGTTTGCACACTAGTTGGAGGAGTATGGACAATGTGCTTGATGATGCTGAAGGCCAAACTATTGAAGGAGCTGGTAACTGTCAAAAGGAAAAGTCATCCCTGCAGACCCAGAGCAGCACTGTTGCAGTGAAGAGGATGAAAGAGAAAGTTCTCCAGAAAGAGTTGGATTTGATGAGCAAGAAAAACAAAAGAAAGAATCAAATATGGCAAACTTTTGACTCAAGTACTAACCTCTTGAACAATTCATTTCCAATCATTGCTGATGAGATGCCCACAAGTTGGGCATCAACACCTTCAGTTGAGGAGGATGTCCAAGCTACACAGAGGTGGTCACCTAAGTACTCCCAATTCTTCACAAACTCCACAGTCACAGCCCATATTGAAGGTCAGTGGGATTACACATCTGATCCATTGCTGATAAGTGATAGCAGTACAACTTGCTCAGAAATTCCTGAGCCTGTTCTAAAAGCCTGCAAATCAGTGGAAGTAATTTCAAATGGAAGGCATCCAAAAAGCAGAGCAGGCAAAACTAGGAAGGCTAGGTTCAACAACATACTTCCTGAAATGAAATCATTTCATGGTTGTAAGAGGACCAGCATTAACACACAGGGGTGTCAGATCGGTGACAAAGCTATCAAATCATCAAGCTCATCTTTGAACAATGCAGACGAAAACATGGTGAGGAATGATTTGCAAGGAACAATAGCAGTTTCCCAACAACTTGTAGAGGTGCAAGTGAAATCCAATCCTCCAGAAGCAAATGATACAGAGCATGAGCACCTCATCCTCGAACCAACTCATATTGAATTTGGTGGATCTAATTCTGTGAAACAACAACATTGTACTGCAGTTTTGGAATGCGGACCTGCTAAGGCCTCTGAAGAAAGAGACTTGAACAATCCTAAGTGCAACCATGAGACAGATATAAAACTAGATGGGAAAACTTTAACAGGCAAGAGAGAGAGCATTTTGTGTGAACCCCCAACTACAAGCAGTGAGATTCCCCCCTCACATATTAGCACATTACAAAGTATGACTAACCCATTGCACTTGGCACACAAAAGACAAATTTTACCATCTCAATCAGATAATTCAGTCTCAAACAATGCAGATGACAGCAGGAACACAGAGCTTGCAAAACATTTCAACACTTTTGAATCCCAAAATCTGCCAAAAATCACATGCCAATGTAGTGATGCTGCTGAGAAGCATGCAGAAGAAAAAGGTTCTGAAAGCAAGAAAAGGGTCAGGCCAATAATTGACAAGGATCAAGTCCAAGCATCACTATCCACTGCAAAGCTTTCTAGCATCCTCTCATATTTGGGACAAGTGGAGTCATCAAATTTGCAGGGAAACTGTGAACTTGTTCATCAGAAGATGCAAATGCCTGCAGCAAGGGAACTCTCATGTCGTAGCCCCAGAGAAGATTGCTCACCTGTAAAAATCAGGGAATCACCTGCAGATGACACTGTCTCCGTTGCTGGCTCCAGTCAGACTGTCACTTCCAATTTGCTCTCAGTTGAAGGGGATCCCAAAGGAGGGCGAGGCTCACTCGCTACATCTGTATTTGATGGTGTCAGAAAAAAGGTGCAAGAGCTCAAGAATGAAATCACCACCCATGAGGATAGGATTGCAGAATTGGAAAAACAAAAGGACAGACTGATTCTTCAAAGAGAAAAAGACGTGTGCTTGTATGTAAACTTCTTCACTACTGCTCTGTGACAATATCGATCTCTCAAACTTTTCTCCAGTTCATACCCACCACTCCCAACAGATTCATGTGCAACACATGATTCCTGCTTGCAGCCTCTCCATTGCCCAATTATGTTGAATTGCAAGTCTACTGTACAAAAAAACCAATATGTCCAGGGATGATCATGTCTTCTTGATCATCTTGCAAAGAACATTGACACTGTTCAGAGATCTAAGGTTGCATACACCTAATCTCTGTAGGGAGCGTGCGAAGTATGCCAAGGAGCTTGAGGTTCAGGCTATTGAATACAAAACCATCATTCAGCATCACCTGTCTGTAAACAACAAACTGCTCAAGGAGAAGCAGGCATTAACAGAGAAATCTTGCAACCTAGCTGCAAATCTTGCTACAGCTGAATCCAAGGTCAAGATCAATAATTCCATCTCTCCCAACTCCACCATTCCATCATGCAAGTTAATGGATATGCAAAAAAAAAATTCTTCATCATCACAGAATGTTAACCAAGAACAGGTCCATGAAGCATGTGCTTTTCTCTAGCAATGTTCTCACACACTGCACTGTTGCAAGTGCAGTTTGAGGAGAAGATGAAACAAATGAGTGAGCAATGGACACGAGAAATGACAAAGGTAGGTAGAGACTAGAGACAACAATCCAGATCTCCTGTTTTCTTCTTGTGCTGAATCATTGATGTACAATTGCATTGAGAAACCAACCGTTGCTCCTTTGTATCCATCAAGATTCAGATAGTCTATGATGGTGCCGCAGATCAATCTGATATTATATCTCTTTGCGAAATCCTAGTCTTGAAAGACTTCAGTTATTGGACAGGCAAAAGAGATCTGGATTGCAGGAGAGAAAGCGCGACAGAAGGCGTGGGCGGAATGGAAAACCAAGCAAATCAGAGAGGTACATCGATCCATCGGGGGCTTCTTGAGCAGGAGGAGCAATGGATAATCTTGATCAGGATTCTTTGTACATACTAAGAAGAAAGTTCAGGCAAGAAAGAAATTCACGCTTACAGTCAGAGTTAGGATGATTCTTTGTACTCACCCGGCTGGATTTTATGCTTGCTTGCCTTGCAACAAGAGCTTGCTTCAGAAGCAAAAGATACTCATCCAAAGACTCGAGATCAAGCATGCTGAAGAGTTGCAAAAGCAGCTAGAAGCACAAGCGCACGACCACCGTCGCCACCTTGAACTCCGTGAACGCCTTCAACAGGTACCGACTGTCTTCTTTCTACAGGTCTCATCATCATCATCATCATCATGCTTCTTACACGATCCACACAAGTTTGCCATGCATTACGTACCGCCGGGAAGTCTCGAGACTACTGTCATTTATTATTGGACATCGTCTTGAAAACTCTCTGAAAACTAATCATGCAAAGTCTGGATAAGGAGCGGGATGAGATGTTGGAGAAAGAGCGCATCGCTCAACACGCTCGAATAAGCGAGATCACTGAAAGGTGAATGCAAACACATCGATCCTTATGAACCAAGCTCTAGGAAGTAAGCTTGCAATTATCAGTTTCTGAATGCAGAAGTAGACGTTCCATCGAGCATCCTGGTCATCTGATGTCTGAGAAATCTTGAATCTCTTCAGCAAATGCAAGACAAAAACAAGATGCTGAACAAGATGCTGGAATGTGCCCAGGTATGAGCAGCAGGCAATCGAACTACGAATGCGTGCAGCAAATGACACAGCTGCACAACTTGATCGCTGTGAAGCAGGCCGCCGTGAAGACAAGCAATTTTCCCAGGAGCTTCTTGCTCGACTCCAACGAGAGTCTGTTGAAAGGTTCACAAGATCCTCCTCCTCATGACCTCTCTCTCTCTCTCTCTCTCTTTGCAGCAGCAGAATCATCAAAAGACTCAGGACATCTTTACATTAGGTTGCTGTCATCACAGCAGCTTTCCATTATGTTTTCTCAACTAGCTGTGCTCACAGTCATCTCATAGCTCTACCGATCAAGCATTCACCAATTGCAGGAGATGTGAGTCGAACTGTGACTCGTCATACAGTGACATCTATCCCTTTTTCACTTACAACATGCGTTCCCAGAGTTCTTAACATGAGTAATTACATATTTCCAACACACTTGCAGCTCTCCAATGGAAAGTGATTGTCCCTGAGACAAGAAACCAGGCTCTATGTCAGTGGCTTTTGGTTAGGCTGCTGTGCTCATGTGCACATTGTGTGTAACTGTGATCACCGCAGCCTATGGAAAGAAACCCTTACACCAATGCATGCCCCCCCCACAATTCATTCATGAGCTTGAATAAAAATGTTTGTCAACTAGTATTGTTTTCCAAAGGGTGAGACGTTTTCTGAGCATTGTAGTGAGAGGTTTTTTCTTTGTGAACAGAGAGGAGTGTTTAAGGAAGCAATTGGAGAAAGCACTGGAGGAAGCGGTGTCAAAAAAGGATCACAACATTCATGAGCTGAAGGCACAAATGGCAGTGATTGAGCATGAGTGGGAAAACTGTTTTGCCAAACGTGTTGCTCAAGAAGTAGAACATAAGGAGAATGAGCTCCGCACCAGGTCAAGAGCAAACAAATCTGAAGTTCTTCAATCAGATCCACCTCCCCTGGCTTCTCCTTTCTTCACATACTTGTTTGCAAAGAAGTCTTGAAGATCATCAGAAACATGTTCTCCATAATCACAATGTCCTTGATCATCTGTGTGTCACAGCCAGCAGCTTTGTGACTAGTATAATGTCCAAGGTTGAAATACTACATGATTTTTTGTTTGCAAATGCTGCAAATCTTGCAGGATTGTGAAAGAGCGAGACAAACAAATTGAGCTTGTGCTTGAGAAACTAGAAAATGAAAAAGATGAAGCAATTGAGCAAAACAAGAAGGAAAAGGCAGCAAGGATGGCTCAATTGTTGGAAGAGAAACATCAGCTGGAGAAGAAACTGCGGGAATACAACACAAACTTCACCAACCTGAAAAACACGACACTCCTGGTATGTTCAATACTCAAATTGCATGTGCAAACCAAATTGGAAGCAGAGGAATAAATAAATCCACAACACTAGTATTGTGTGTAATTGCATACTCGATACCATTAGATGAGTTACCATGCATGTCAGATCTGCAGACTGCATGGATTCTAGGATTTTGTGAGTGGACCCATCTGGAGAGATTGGAGCAAGCACAAATTTTGATCCTATTATAGGAGGGCAGAGTCTACAGCTCAGTGTTTTGAAAATGGGTAGCATCTTGAAGAGACTCAATCAAGCTTTTGAACAGCAGAGAATGTCTTCTTGATTTGCACAAGCAGGGAAAGGAGAGAGCAGAATGGGAACTTGAGGAAGCTGAATTGGAAATCAGCTTGCTGAAAAAGGAAAACAAGACACAATCACAATTGATTGAAGAGCTTCATGACCAGGTAGGTATTCCAGTACCTCCTAGAGGAATGTGGGTTCTGAATTGTATCTGATACATCTTGTCACTATGGAATATCATGAGCATTCATGCAACATAAATTTTGCTCCTTTCAGCTTCTTGTTGATCAAGCTGAGACATGTATTGTATGCTGATCATCCCACATGTCCAAATTCGCAGATAGTGCAACTGAAGAACAACATGAAATCGCAAGAGGAGAATGTTGCAGTATGTCTAAAGGGCCAGCAAGAAAAGCTAGAAAAGACTCTTGTTGAGCTGCAAGAGTGCAAGACTACAGCTCAAGAAATGCGCACCCGCAAGGTTTTTTTGTTGTTTTGTCATCTCTTCTTCAAAATTGTTTTCTTCTCTAACCTGTCCATACCATGTCTGAATGACTTGAGGAGGGACTTCATTGTTGAGGCTTTTGCCACAAAGCATCAAAGCCAGTATCAAAAGCCTATACTAGTATATCAACACTGGTAAGCCAATATTCCAGTCAAACACTCCTTTGGACTCTGCACCCCATGCACATTCAAGAGATTTGGGTACCTCTTTTCCAACAGTTGGTGATAAGAAATTATCATATCTTCAAGGGAAAAACACATTACCTACAAATTAGTGAGATTGTCACTCTGCTACTGGATTGCTAGTGTTAATTCTTTGTCTTCCTCTTCTGACCTTATGCAGATGGAAGAGTTGGAGGAGGTAGAGGCACGAGTAAGGCAAGCAATCACAACAAAAGACAATGTCATTTTTGGGTTACAAGAGCAACTCCTTGCTGCACACAAGGAGATTGAACGAACCGAGTTTCTTCTTCATCAAGAGCAAGATGCCATCTTGGCCTAGTCTTTTGTAGCAAGTCAAATTGGCTACAATTGTCCATGGAACAAACCATCACAAGAAGGTAAATGTCCGTGTTAGGCGGTTCTTTCCATTTCTTACTTTTTAAATATTGGTCATTAAATCAATTTTTTAAATAAATAATATTGGTAGTAATGCATTATTTATTTTAATTCAAAACTAACTTAAATTTGAAAGTATAATTTCCATTGACCGATAGAAAGAAAAATTATAATTACATTGCTCAAATATCACACAAAAATATACGTAATCAATCATGTTTCATAATTTCATCTCTTTCAAATGAACCATCAAATTCATCGAATTCCTTTTCTAAGTCAATTGTGGTCTTAATTTATTTGATTATGCTAAAACAAGATTATAACCCATGGACTAGAAGCAATGTTAAGTGAATTTCTACTCACACGAATATTAATTTTTTCTATGTTTTGTAATAGGAGATGTCATCTCCTTAAATTGGTAAGTATTGTAGCAAGGGAACAATTTTCTCCATTTCAATCTATGATTCAATAATGCCTAGAATTTGACAAGAGAAAATTGAAAGTGAGAAACAAAGACTCGCACGCACGTTTGCCCCCACCGCTATAAAGGACACTTAATATCCTTTCACACGCACTTGACATCATTAAATATTAATAATTATCTATTAACAAGCTCCTTCATTGGTTGAATTGTGTTAGTCATTTTTGTTTTACAAAATCATGTTTAGATTTGGATGATGAATGCTATGGTGATGACATTGCGAAAGCATAAGAAATAAAGATTTCCTATCGTACGTACATTTTAACAATTGTGGTCAATGCATGAGAACATTAAATGAAAGTTTTTTATATCTCAAGGTCTAAATCAAATGTTTTCTTTTTGAGGAACTTTTCAGTAGTTGGCAACCGAAAATTTTGGGGAAAATAATTAGTGCAAATTTGAGTAATTTTCCTAATATTTTGGAAAAAATGACCATATTTTTTTAAATGAAAATTTGAAGTGGGGAGGACAATTTTCAATACATTGTCTAACCCACAATTTCATTGTGATTTTTAATATGCTGAAAAATGTATTTACTTGTCAAGTAACCTCAAAAAAATATGATATGTCAATCATATCCAAAAATGTAAATCATTTGCAAGAAAAGGCTAAAATGTTTATGATTTATTTTTTTCATGTCACTACACCCATCTATGATAATGGTACAACCATGTTTTTACCGAGATGACTTTAAAGGCTCAAGGTCATTCATGATATTTTTACCTTTTTTTTAAAAAAGTTGTATGTAACACGAAAATGGGTTTCCACACAGTGTGAACACCCGGGCATTGAGGGTGTGCTTTGGTATAATTAAGCCGTCCTGATTTTGGCGGCGGATGTTTTCTCCATGACGGCTGCATGGCTGTGCATGGGACGTTTGTGTGAGTGGGTGTGCAGGAGTGAAGGCGGTGCGAATGATGAAGAGGAGTGGAGCTACATTGATGCGCCGAAAGGTGGAAAGGGAGGAAAAAGCTTGATGAAGAAGCTTGGTGTAGAACAGAACGGGAGGACGCTTGGGTGTGACGGAGTTTTGGAGAGAAGAGTAGCTTTGTTGAAGGTTAGAACCTTCCGCTGTGCCTGACAATCAGTCAAGCTACTGTAGGAGATTTTGGTGATTAGAGAACAGGAGAGCACGGAGAGAGAAAGGAGGAACAATCCTTATGGAAGGAGAAAGAGAAAGCTTAGTGAGGGAGAGTAGCTTGGTTGCAGGTTAGAACCTTCCGCTGCGCCTAACAATCAATCAAGCTACTACAGGAAAAT
>Ga0209611_10004844_pt1 | contig 22853 bp, 12 predicted proteins | sample S1TSphgellanicum_3_FD_187693 | JGI IMG/M metagenome (GOLD analysis project Ga0209611, IMG submission 187693) | Host-associated microbial communities from peat moss isolated from Minnesota, USA - S1T2_Fc - Sphagnum magellanicum MG (SPAdes) (version 2) | ecosystem: Host-associated > Plants > Peat... | reverse complement strand
AAGAACTCTCCAAGGTTCTTGTCACATGAAATACACAAACTTGTGTAATGAAGAAAAGAGAGCCAAACCATCAACACCAAGGTATTTAACTAAAAGACCAAACCACAAATAACCAAACTAAAATAAGTAACGAAAGTAATTCAACCTTGTGAAAGTAACCTAGTTATTTTCCTACTCCAATAACTAATGAAACTTAATTAGTTGAGCTTGAATTCTCAACACTCCCCCTCAAGCTCAAATCCAGTTCTAGTACACTAAGCATTTTTCTAAACCTCTTCAGCTTGTCTGTACCTAAAGCCTTTGTGAAAATGTCAACAATTTGATCTTCGGTACTAACATGAATGAGGTCAATTTTTTTTACTATAATTTTTTCTCTTATAAAGTGGTAGTGCACCTCAATGTGCTTTGTCTATGCATGATAAACCGGGTTGTTAGCAAGTAGTATGCTACTAATGTTATCACAATAGATGACAACATGAGCATCCATTGACTGTCCCAAATTAGAGAGTAGTTTTTGTAACCAACCTACTTTACATGCAACAATTCTTACACCTTTGTATTCTGCCTCCATGCTTGATAGTGCAACTGTTGGTTGTTTCTTACTGCTCCAACTAATAGCACCACTTCCAAAAGAAAACATGAAACCACTGGTCGATCTTCTATCTAAAACATTACCAACCCAATTAGCATCCGTGTATCCATGTACTTGTAACTAGTTTTTGGCTTCATAAAAAATTTCACACTACAAGGTATGTTTTATGTACCTTAGTATGCGCTTCATTACATCCAAATGTGGCTTTCGTGGTGTTTGCATGAATTGGCTTACCACTCCAACTGCATAACTCAAATATGGCCTTATGATGGTCATGTAAATCAAACTCCCCATTATGCATCTATACATAGTGGTATCCTCCACAAGCTTTCCTTCATCTGCACTTAACTTCACATTTTGCTCCAATGGAATTGAAATGGGTTTACAACCCGTCATCCCATATTCGGATAATTTGTTCAAGGCATATTGCCTTTGTAGTAACCATATCCCTTTAAAGGAATGGATTACCTCAATGCCGAGGAAATAACATAACTCTCCCAAATCCTTCATCTCAAACTTTTGTTTCAAAAGCTTCTTCAAATCAGAAATGTCAACATCACTATCTCCTGTGATATTCAAGTCATCAACATAGATGACTATGACTACAATCCCATGATTTGTCTTTTTCACATATAGTGAGAAATCTGCATCGAATGTTTGAAATCCACTTGTGACAAGATACTCACCTATCTTCTCTAACTAAGCTCTAGGTGCTTGCTTCAAGCCATACAAAGTTTTCTTCAACCTACAAACCAAATTAGGATGTGTTTGGTCCACATAACTTGGTGGTTGTTCCATGTAACTTCTTCCTGTAAATCTCCATGAAGAAAAACATTCTTTACATCCATTTGATGTAAAGACCATCCTTTTGTTGTTGCCATAGCAATGACTACTCTTATAGTTGTCATTTTGGCAACTGGACTATAAGTCTCCTCATAGTCTATGCCATACGTTTGGGCATAACCTTTGGCAACCAATCTTGCTTTATATCTGCTCATAGATCCATCTGCATTGTGTTTGACTTTGTACACCCATTTGCACCCAATTGTTTTTTTGTCCTCTGGTAAAGCTACCAATTCCGAAGTAGCATTCGCATCCAAAGCCGCCATTTCTTCATCCATGGCATTGTCCCACTTAGAGTTTCCAACCGTTTGTTCAAAACAAGTGGGTTCAACCTCTTTTATAACTCTCACCATGTATGCGTAATGATGAGCTATAAAGCCATCATATGTGAGTCTTTGTACAGGGTACTTGATTCGTGTGGATTTTCGTACTCCATTGTTGTTATCAGGTGTTTTCAAAGTTTTCTTGGCCATCCGAGCTCCAAGAGTAGTAACTGAAATGATTCTTGATTCTTCACCCTCATTATTCTTTGAATCACTTGATTCACCATCTACATGAGAATTTTTAGATGATGTTTGAGAACTACCATGTACAATGTTTGAAAATCTTAATATTCCTTTCCATGAAGTGCTATTAGACCCATTAATTGATGACTCTTGTGGTCCACTAATTAATTGTGATTCTTGTTCCACATTTGATGAAACATCACCATTTCTAGCTTCTCCATCTTCTGTTACCTTCAGTGGTGAATACCAACTAGCTATCTCATCAAACATAACATCTTTACTCACTTGCAACTTTCGAGTGGAAGGACTGAAATATCGATATCCTTTTTGTTCTAAGGAATATCCAATGAAGATACATTTCTCAGCTTTTGGGTCTAGTTTTGATCTCTTTTCATCATAAACATGCACGTATGCAATGCAACCAAACACTCTGAGGTGTGAAACATCGGGTTTCTTGCTTGTGAATTTTTCTTCAGGTGTCATGCCATGAATTGCCACTGTGGGTGTTCGATTCATGATGTAGACTGCAGTTACTACCGCTTCAGCCCAAAAGTAATTTGGCAAATTCTTCTCATTCAACATGGCACGTGTTATTTCTACAATGTGCCTGTTTTTCCTTTCAGCAACTCCATTCTGCTTTAAAAAGAAAAAAATTGGTAAAAATTAATGCATATTTGTCATTTATTTGTATATTAAAATAAATAATTTTTTCATATTTATGCAATCATTTTTCATGTAAAATGACTCTAAATATAACATCACATTTTTCACCATTGTAGGTTTTTTTTAATTATAAATTTTATTATTATTTGTACAATGTATAGATTGTAAGTATAATGGAAATGTTTTTCACCTTTGTAATGTTAAATGATTGAAGGTAATAGAACCCACTTTGGTGGTGAAGGGAGTTGAAGGAAGAATAATGCCGACCAAAGTGAACCAATAGCCACCAATGCACCAATTCCTCGTTTTATCCACTAAATGGGTTGCATTTATTCATTCAACATAGATGGGGTTCATCACAATCCATTTTTTTTTATTATTGACCATTGTATTTTATTTTATTTATTTTGTTTTTAGCCATTTTTTCCTTGGACCTGACTTCACACATAACTACCCTACTCACCTTCCTACCTTCATAAATATTGTACCGACCTTGGTACCTTACTAATTACCCTCGTATTGACATAGTTACCCTAATAACTAGTTATCCTACTAACCTAGCTACTATACTAACTACCTGCCTTACTAACTTAACTACCCTATTTATTACATACCTTACTAACCTAACCACTGTACTAATTACCTACCCTACTGACCTAGCTACTATATTAACTACCTACCTTACTAACCTAACTACTTTATTTACTACATATTTTACTAACCTAACCACTGTACTAATTACCTACTCTACTGACCTAGTTACTTTATTAATTACATGCCCTACTAACCTAACTACCTTATTTACTACATATTTTACTAACCTAACCGTTGTACTAATTACCTACCTTACTGACCTAGCTACCTTATTAATTAATAACCTTATACACACAACCACCCTATTGACATAAGTACTCATACAAACTTAGCTACCTTTAATAAGGTAGTTTCTTTCTTCCATACTAACTTGCCTATCTACCTAGCTACCTTGCTAGTCTTCCTACCTACTAACTTGCCTACCTATATACCTACTTACGTACCTATGCACCCACCTTCATACTTACCACTATGCTTACTTACTTACCTACGTTTTTTACATAGCCAAATACCTAACTAACTACCTACTCACTTCTCCCAACCTCTCCCTCCCCCCCCACATAATCCTTCCTATCAATTTATTAAGGTTTGCCCTAGTTCATGGATGATGAACATAAGTCCCCATATGTAGGTATTACAAATAATTTATAATGGAAACGATGACATAATTGCAACCATTTTGGTTTTAATTAATGCATATTTTACTAAATTTTTGTTTACCTAACTTATTTATGGAATGGACAATACAATATTTTTTCATGTAAATATTATATTAGAGTATGGTCTAAGTTTAGGGTTTGCGAAACATAAATTAATTAACAAATTTCTCACAAATTTATAGTAATTATTTTTAACTAGGTTAAATTTGGGGGTAACTTTTTAGGGTTTGGACATATGTGAAACAATATAATTTCATTTTATATCTTCTTCAAGAGAGTGGAAAAAATCAACTTGGAAAGATAACACAAAGGTAAGAAACATACCTTCTCTTTCGGTTTTTTACAAAATTTAATTGATTGTTTTTGAAAATTAAGGTTAATGTTTTTGGTCAATAAATATTTGTAATTTAAAAGCTTTAAAATTTGGTTTCTAAATTTTTTTCTATATTCTTTTTACTTTTATTTATTACATTATATATTTTTAGGTTTAAGTCATATATCATTAGGACTATTTTCTGATAAGGTTTGTATAAGTTAGGGTTTTAATAAAACTTATGGCAGAATGTCATTTAGATTTGTAGGGTTAGGCTTTATGATTTAGGGTTAAAAAATTTGGTTCATATATTTTAGGGCTTAAGGTTTATACTCTAAACTTTACTCATTGTATTGGTTTTTGATCTTATCAATTATTTAGATTTATAGTATAATTATGAATTTCCTTTATTTCCATATGTTCCATAGTTATTAAAGTTCAATATTTTCTAACCCATTTTTGTTTGAATGCAATACCTATATTGTATTGTGATAATTCATTAACCATGAAACATAAAAATATTTTGTAAATATTTGATTCCCCGCCAATACATCATGAAATTCATGTTTTTAAAATTATTTGTTCATCTTACAATATGTCCAACATATATAAAAATGAACATAATGCAAAATTGGTCACATTGATGGTATAAGGGTTTAAGTTTTAATGTAAAATTTACTATTTATTGTTAAAATTCAGAGTTTGTCAAAATCAAAAATTGAAAGTTCATGCTTAAGATTTTTTCAATGATGTACATATTTACGTTTTTCCCTTTTAAAGTTGCAAACTCATTTTTATTAAAAAAACATAAAGTCTCTAATTTAATAAGATTTTAATGACTATTTATAAAATAAATTAAAGCATATGATTATTTTTAATGTTTCACATAATAATAATAAATGATCTCTCCCATATATTAATCCTATGTATGATTGAAAATTTATTTAAAATTTTGATATATAATAAATAATTTCTAGGCTAAAATAATTATATAGTAGGTCAATAATATTTTATATTTTATAAATATATAACACAAGTTGTTATGTAAACTTTGTTTTTTAGGATGTATAATATTGGATTAAATATTGGTTTAAATATGTTGTTATTTATAACATATTGAGTAACACATTATATATAGTTAATAATATCATGGAATTATATTGTTAATTCATTTAAATACATATAATATCTTCATATTTATTTAAAATAAGATAAAAATTGATTTAAAAATATATATTAAATTTAAATCATATATATCAACCCATGGTTATGTATAGTGTAAAAAAATTTATGAAGTTTTTTTTAATGAGAATTTAAAAGTTCCAAAAGATAAATAGCTGGGTATAAAAATGTTCATAAGCTCTTGGAAGCCATGTTAGAGTTTGTGTGGATTCAAAAGTTTTGTGAAGACCAAGTTGTTATGCAATGTTTTCGATGCCTTGAGAAGTTGAACATGGTTCGACCAGCGAAGAAATAGAATAATAATTAGAAGAAGGCAACCAAAAATCCACAACTTGGAACAAATCACCAACCAAGAATTTGTAGCCTAAGCAAATTACTAGTTGCAATAGAAGCTCATCACCAAGGTTATTAGATTGACTAAAATTTCGACATTGATTAAACTAGACAACCTAGCTTAGCATAACTAATAAGTTAGTAGGCTACTTGTTAGGTAACCTAACTAACTACTTAGTAGCCTAACTTAGGTGTACCTAGTAAGCTACCTATGTAATATAGGCATATTATGTAGTTTATTCACTAATGTACGCCTTCTAGGTTGGTATTTTAAATGTGTCTAAATAGGTATTCAAAGTGATTTAACTTATTAAATAAACCTACTAACTATGTAGGTAGTTTACTAGCCTAGGTCACCTAAGCTAGTAGTCTAAACCACCTAGGTTTACTAAACGTTTATGACAATTTAAAGTCTATTTTTTTGGTAATATAACATATTAAATTTGATTTTTAAAGAAATTTTATTAAAAAAAACATACATTTTTTCATATAATCATTACAAATATATATTATTGGATTATGGTTTAGGTTTAAAATTTGGGACGTATACATTAATTAACATTTTTTCTACAAGTCTATAGTAATTAAAATAAATCTAAGGTGCATTTTGGGGGAATTTTTAGGGCTTAAGCATATGTAAAACAATGCAATGCCATTTTATATATTTTATAAAAAAAAAGTGAAAAAACTCAACTTGGAGATATTATTAAATGATAAAAGACATATTTTCTTTTTTATTTTATTAAAAAAATTATTAATTATTAAAAAAATTAAGGCCAAATTTTTAGTTGGTGAAAGTAAGTACGTGTGTAGGTATTGCAAAATTATATGAATACCTAGCCTTAAATGCAATTCCCATATTCAAGTTCGTTTCGAAATAACACATAGGTGATTTAAACAACCTTAGATGAAGACCCAATTCTAAATGTAATACCCAAATGTAGGGTCACTTCGAAATAACCAATATGTAGTTTGAATGAAAACCAAGGCTTAAATGCAATACCTGCACGTAAGTTCATTTTGAAATAAGCCATAAATGATTTAGACAACTATAGGTGAAAACCCAACCCTAAACATGTAAAATAACTTCAAAATAATTAATAAGTGGTTTGGGTACCCACACTAGTAAAAAACCTCCATTTTTTGACTTGTCTTAGGCGATTAAAAATGTCTTTGGCAATAATTTTTGATCAAAAATAGTTGCAAAAGACACTTTTAGTCGCCTAAGACAAGTCGAAAAATGGGGGTTTTCTACTAGTGCCAAAATATGTGTCTTTATATACTTAAATGAATTACTTTAAAAGGTTTAAGGTTTAGAATTAATTTTATGACAATTACTTATCATGAATAATGATCTAAAATAATGATTTGAATAACTTATCAACGTAAGAAAGACTATATGCGAGTATTGCAATGGATGTAAAAAAATTCAACTACTATTTAAGAGACCTATATGCGCTTAAAATGGGCTTATGGAAGTTAAAATAGAAAGGATGTAGGTATTACATGTTTGACTTCATGACAATGCCAATAAATTAATTAGAATGTGGGTATTATTTAAAAAATCTTTAGGTGATGTGATTTCTAATACATTATATGTAAGTATTGCACAATGTGCATTTTGATCTTTGTAAACCTTAGACAAGTTAATTATAAAATGTGCATATGGGATTATTTAAGTTTTGATTCTTACATCTAAAACATTAAAAATATGACAAAAAAACAAACATATATGATTAACCATATACCCATCAAACAAATGTGACTAGAAAAAATATTATATTAATGAAAAGATGTATAAAAATGGGTGGATCAAAAAATGTTGAAAAACCCAATGAAAAAAAAATCTATTTATAGTATATCTAAGGACCAAAGTTCAAAAAATGGGTAGTCTAAAAAATGAAGGGGTTAAAAAAACATAACATACTATATATAGTGAAAACCCTAAACCATATCACTATCTACAATGTCATGTTTAGTTCGATAAATAGTTGCCACCTTTGTAACCCTTATTGCATGACGAACAATGTATAGATGGTGACGTTGCATATCGACATGAATTGCAATTACAACAAACTCTTCCTTTGTTGTGCCTTGAACTCCATAAACACCCAAAAACCACCAAATTAAACCCTAACACACCTTGGATGAAACAAATTTATAAAAAAAACAACAAACATTGATTATTATTTTTGCCTACCTTCCATGAATCATTTTAGATTCATGGAAATCCAATATAACTATTAACTCTTGTGTTTGATTCGTTTTAGTGAACTTTTGATCCCAATTTTTGACATCCCATGTCATTTTCAATTTTCATACATATATGGAACACGTTGATTGGATCATCTCTTGTAAATCTTCATCATTTTCCATATGTGATGTTGCATCTTAAGGCACATTTCTCACGCCCTAGGCATTAAGACCGAACACCTTCAACAATTGTTGTGAAATTAACTTGACCAAAATTAGTTTTAGTAATGGTGGACATCGTTGTGCAATAATTAAATCATCCCATTCACATTGGGCTATGGCACAAGCATGATTAACAACCTTTTGATCATTCCGCCTTTACATGACCATGGCATCTCGCAAAATGTGAGTGTTCATTTTAACACGGTCTTGATGTTAAGGACCTCATTTCAAAAGTTGAAAGCTTCCCACGTTTGGCAATTTTTGCCATTAAACCATGCCCCTCCCTTAAATGTTTAATCAACAACCATTTGGCACAATATGAGACAATGTAAGTGCCAACTTTACATTACCATTTTGATCCATCTTTAATCCATTTTTTGTCCTTCCAAGCCATATTAGGTGGACAAGGGGGTGTTGGTGGTTGAGTGGGGTCAATTTCAATCTTTGGACTTGAATTAAAAATCTTCCAAAAACAAGCTTTTACATTTTAATAAAAAAAAACCTAACCTTAAACCTTAGAAACAAGATCACACAACAAAATGTATATATTACAAACAAGATTTCAAATATTGCAATGAATTTAAAACTTTTAAAAAATTCTCGCACTTTCCATCCAATGATGAAAGGCACGGGTACAATTAAACTTAAAAGTTTTGTATTTTTTTTTTGATCAATTAAATAAAATCTAATTTATGTAAATTTTGAAATAATTTAACCTACCATTTGGATTGGACACAATCACCATGGCCAACTTTAAATTGCATTGAATACTTGTTTCATCAAGTCTGGGTTCCCCAACTCCTAATTCTAACGCAACAACATTTTGTTCCTTAGTTGCCAATTCTGATACAACATTTTGTTCTTCAATTGCCAATTTTGGTGCAACAACATTTTGCTCCTCATTTGCCAATTCTAATGCAACAACATTTTGCTTTACAATTGTTAATTTTGGTGCAACAACATTTTGCTCTTCAGTTCCCAATTCTGATGCAAGAACATTTTGCTTTTTAATTGCCAATTTTGGTGCAACAGCATTTTGCTCTTGAATTTCCCATCACAACAAACCTTTTTCAATTTCTTTTTTCTACCCATTGAAATCCTACAAATTCAAACCAAAACCTTAATAAACAACCATATTGATCTTTTTACCTTTTCCAAAGGATTAGAACCATAAACATGAGCTATTTTCCTTTTGACAGAAACACCAGCAAAAGTTGATGACAACATGTAGAAAAAAAAAATGACAATATGAAAAAAAAAAATGATGACACCCCTCCCATTACCTTCTTTACAACGAAGGAAAGACATAAGAAGACAACATTGCTGCCATCATCTTCTTCCCAGCAAAACAAGGGAAAAAAAAAACAATGACATTAATATTGTTGTCCTTTTCACAACAAACCAAGAAAAAAAAGACAACGACATTCATGTTGTCATCCTTTTTGCAACAAACCAAACCAAAAAATAAAATAAAATGACAGCAACAATCTCATTGTCATTTTTTTTTCAAATAGTGAGAAGAAGAAGTCGACAGTAGTTACCATCATCCTCTTCACAGCAAAACAAGGAAAAAAAAGATGACGACATTGTTATTGTCATCATCTTCTTCTCAAACAATGAGAAGAAGAAGATGATGGTAGATACCGTCGTCTTTTTCGTAGCAAAACAAGGAAAACAAAAAGATGAGGACATTATTGTTGTCATCTTCTTCTTTTCAAATAATGAGAAGAAGAAGAAGATGATGCAATTGCCGTTATCTTCTTCACAGCAAAACAACAAAAGGAAAAAAATGACAACAATACCACCATTGTCTTATTTTCAAAAAGTGACAACAACAAAAAAGATTGAAAAAATTAAAATAGAGGAGAAGGGAGGGAGCTTACCTTCAAGCTCAAACGTTTGCCCTTGGGTTGAAGCTCCAAGCTCCCTTGTGTCACCACTTTCCTAAGCTCCCTTGTGTCTCCATGTTCCTAAGCTTGTCTCAAAGCTTTGGTGATGGAGGTGAGCGAGAGAAGGAAGCTAAACCTAAAGGAGAGAAAATGAATTTAGGTTTAGGAGGGGAAAACTTTGGGGCAGAGAAGAGGGCTGAAAAAACCCTGGGCAGAGCAGGGGAAGAGAAGAATAAAAATGCCCTACTTGGATGTGTTTGGGTTCATCCCCAAAACGGGCTTGAACTGCCTCATCCTGAACTGGTGCACGGCTGGCTGCTGGTTCACTCCAGCCAGTGATGATGGCAGGGGGTGGCAATGGGTTGCAGGCAATGGCAACAAAATGATCTTTAATGGAGAGGTCAGCCCAGTGGTTGAAATAGTTGCACAATTTGCATGGGGCTTTCAAATTTGGATTATCCAAAGAAATCCTCATACAGTAGAGATATACGTAAAGTGAGGAAAAGACAGCACCAGTACCCTGAGTTTGGTCATACACAAGGTGAGATACAAAAAAACCCTCCAAAAAAGTACATTAGCATTCAACGGGGCGTGAAACTTAGGAAACCATCAATTGTTTCCTGAGTTTCACCCTATCTTTCCTTTTTCCTAAGCGCCTCCACTGCTGCTGCTACATAGATTTTCACTGCTCCTACCTGTACAGCTACTATAATTCCTCTCGAACCTTGTGCATTAAATGCTGAGATTCAGCATTTCGTACTGAGTTTCACCCTATCTTTCCTTTTTCCGCCTCCACTGCTGCTACATAGATTTTCACTGCTCCTACCTGTACAGCTACTATAATTGCTCTCGAACCTTGTGTATTAAATGCTGAGATTCAGCATTTCGTATTGAGTTTCAGCCTTTCGTACTGAGATTTAATAAACTTTCATTACTTTACGGATACCACTAAAAGAGGGGTTAGGGGGTTGAAAGGAGGCTCAAAGACAGGGTGAAGACAGGGTGACTGTGAATTTCTCTAATATGTAATTTACAAGAAAGCCTAGAAAATTTTGGTTGCTGGAGAGTGGTACAAAGGAGTGCAGGGATAATAATACGATCTTGATGCTATTGAAATGGTCTCCAAAGCATACCAGGAGCAACTGCAATATCTGCAACAATCAAAGGAGGGTTTCTCTGTACAGTGATTCATTTTTTTGGTTGATAGAGAGGATCGGCATCCTTGAAGAGACAATAGAGTTATCCGTGAAGTAAGAAAAACACAGCACTATAACCCTGAGTTTGGTCATACACAGGCTGAGATTCAAAGAAAACCTGCAAAAAAGTACATTAGCATTCAACGGGGGATGGAACTCAGAAAACCATCAATTTTGGTGGTAAACTGAGTTTGATCCTGTCTTTCCTTTTTCCTGAGCGCCTCCACTGCTGCTACATATATATTTTCACTGCTCCTAACTATGCAACTACTGTAATTAATCTCGGACATTGTGCATTAAATGCTGAGTTTCAGCATTTCATAGTGAGATTTATTGTTTAATTAATGACAAAACCCAATTCTTATTTTTGGTTCTTGTACAATTTAAGAAGAATTCATGTACAAATTAACATAATTCTTTCAACTAATTAAAATGCACTATCACTCGAAAATCTTTATAATTTGTTGTCAAAACCAACTAATTAAAAAGACGGATTCACAATTTATCTATATCAAAATTTCGGTAACTTATTATTATTGTGCATGCACCTCAACTTTAATTTATATATATTTTTAAAAAATTGGAAATAAAATTGTTCAAACCAATTTTGTCTTTGAATCAAGAGTTCAATGCTATAGCTATTCCAAACTTGGCTGAATGGTCTAGAGCCTTAGTATCCACCTCCCCCGAAAATGTAACCGAATTTTTAGGTCTAAATTCATGTTGTAATGTCACTCCCATTAGTCCATGATTGTTTAAACGCCCTTTCATGGAAGTCATTTTATCCAACTCATATAACCCACCCATTGTGAAAGTATTCTCATTCCTTGAAAAAATGTGTGTAATTTCAGCGGCAAGAGTTGTTTTGGATGCGGGGCTTAATGTATGTAAATAAGACGCCTTCAAAACATTGCCTTTCTCGGCCCTAAAATTCCAAATTCCAAAATTTTACATACATATTTATCTTAAATTTGTTAATGTTGAAATTATTTTGCACATATTTTAATCTTAAATTGATAATGTTAATGTTGAAATTATTTTGCACATACTTTTATCTTAAATTGATAATGTTTAGTGTTGAAATTATTTTTCACATATTTTAATCTTAAATTGATAATGTTAATGTTGAAATTATTTTGCACATACTTTTATCTTAAATTGATAATGTTTAGTGTTGAAATGATTTTTCACATATTTTAATCTTAAATTGATAATGTTAATGTTGAAATTATTTTGCACATACTTTTATCTTAAATTGATAATGTTAATGTTTAAATGATTTTTCACATACATTTATCTTAAATTGATAATGTTAATGTTGAAATTATTTTGCACATACTTTTATCTTAAATTGATAATGTTAATGTTGAAATTATTTTGCACATATTTTTATCTTAAATTGGTAATGTTAATGTTGAAATTATTTTGCACATAATTTTATATCTTAAATTGATTTTTTTTTTCCTTCCCCCTTTAATAACCATGACTAATTAACTGTGAATTTTTAACAAATATGGTATTAGTATAAATTATCTCAAAGAAGAATATGAAATAGAAATTTGATATAAAATAATAATAATATGTAACGAGCAAGTTGGATTGCAACAATAACATACAAGATAATAGAAGCATTAAAATCAGGTCTTGCGAAACCAATGCCTGCATTGTATTTATTCAAGCTTATGCCTCTTGTGTGATCAATGGCAAGCTCTCCCCCAATCACAAGACCTTCAGCCCCAAGGACTCCAGTAATCTCCACAATAGGTGAAGGTGTCATACCAAGGGCTAATGTAATACCTGCATATTCTTGACTATGTTGAAATTCCAACTGCATTGAATGCAAATAATAATTTTGTGAATGTATGCAATTTTTTTAAAATTTTAATTTCAAAAAAATATATAAATTTCTGAAAAAAATTAAAATTAAAATTATATATATATATATATATATAACCTATGTCAAAGTATTTATAAAAATAAAGTTGGTGATTTCTCTTGGGAAATATTTTTAAAATTCAATTTTGGTGATCAAAACTATTACCTTATTAAATTTTTTTTTTAAAAGACAAATTAAGTTGTTGAGTGATGTAGTTAAAGCCAATTGTTAAAATGGACATATAATGCAACAAATATTGTCAATGTAAACATTATGATGCAAAACCATTTTCCAATTAGTAATACCTTCCCCGAACTAAAATCCGGTAATGTGAAACTCAATATAGTAGTTGCCCCTAGTGCGCAATCATCACCTCGAATAGTGGTGAAAATCTGGAAAATAAAGAAAATTAAAATAAAATAAAAACATATTCATAAAGTATTCATATGTGAGTGAGTGAAATAATTGATGTTTACTCCAACTATGTAATATTCATGTTGCCTTTTGATATAATTAATTAAATGTACTTTTGAAAACAAAAATTTAGTAAGATTGTATATTTTCATAACAACATAATTTATTTATTATAAAATTATAATTATAAAATTATAATTTTTTAAAAAGGAAAAAAAAACCTACTTTTTGGTTACTACTTGATTGAATGAGTTTGTTTTTTCCGAGATAAGAAATCAACATTATTAACTACTCTTTTGATCCTTTAAAACCCCACAATGACATTTGAAACACAAATAAATGTGTACATTTGCATTGGTATCGACTTTCATATTTGCCGATAGATACTTGTTCTTGAACAATGTGTCTACATCACACATCATCCCATTACACCCTTTGACTCCGGTGGTGGTGAACACCTATATTGAACCCAAAAAAATAAAAATAAAAATGTTAATAACACCCTTTGTGATATCAATGTCTAAAATCTTTTGAGCTCATCATAAAAAATGTTCTAATAAATGATTGTTTCAAATTTTGATGTCAATTGTCATATATATATATATATTGACCATGCAATAGAAATTGAACATATTGAGAAATATGCAACATTAAATCTTGCCTTTATTAATTATCTTATAAATTATATACACCATACAAGTTTTTTAAATGTTTATGATTTTTTTTTTAAATGAAACTTGACGTATTGTCTCACAATTCCATTTTCGGTAGTTGTGGTAATAGTGAATTTTCGATTACATGAAAAATCCCTTGTGAGAAGATCTACAATGATGAAACACAAATAGAACATTGATTTCATACAATATGATAATAAAGGGTTGAAGACATTACATGCACACCAAAAAAATTGCATTCATCATATACACAAAGGTCATGCATGTTCAAGTATACATTTGATTAATATTTGTTTGTTTCAATTTGTATAATTTCATAACCTTTTGTTTTAATCAATTGCATCTTGCTACATAATATAAGAAATAGTTTGCATATTTTCAAATCTAATTATCACTATTTAGGTCAAATCTCAAGAATTCACTTTTACTTCAAATTTTGCATACAATCCAAACTATTGATTGGACTTGAAGGCAATGACACACAAAAAAATGAAATTACACAAATGAAGAAAAACACAAATACATGGCAATAACACATGAACACCACAACATTGATTCTAAGAAACTAGGGGCAATGAGCACAACCTCTAGTCTTCTTGCCAATTTCATAGTATAAACCCGGTCCTTTGCCCATATTGAAGAAAATTGCCCAAAGAAACAACCTTATGCTTATTCGATTAATGCATTCATGATGTCCATCCTAATTTGTGGCATCAAGAGAACACATAGAACACCTAGCCCATGTCCTTTCATTCGGAATGTATAAAAACTCAAGGATTATAACCTTAGCAATTCAAAAGAATGAATGTTCTTAATGCAATTATTTGTTGAAAATTTGTAATCCACATGTTTGGGACCAAATCTAATTTGATGACCCTCCACCATATATCAAAATTTTCTTTACACAACCCAATGAAGTTCTCCAAATGAAAGATTGATGGATGCACCATATTTTGGTAGCAAATTAACACAAAAATATTTGAGCAAAATCACTTGGTTGTACATTTGTTGTAACCTATTATTTTTGGGTCTTGCAAGAGAAGTTTTGTGCTTTACCTCAATAAAAATGAGCAATTGCAACATAACGATTATAGGGAAGATTGCATGATAAGGTCCCCATAGCTATCTATGAGTGGGATGTTTGTTATGTAGCGTCCAATAAAATGGTCTTGTTAAAAACTACAAGGCAACAAAGGTCAATCTTTTGCACACAAAAAAGGCAATTCACCTACAAAATCCTTCAAGATCAAAAAGGGCTTTGTAGGGAAATCTCATGCATGAAAAATTAGGGTGTAGCAAGAATGCACACATAAGCATTGAAAGAAAAACTAGTACCCCACTTTTCAAGATTTTTCTTTCTCTTACTTGATAATTGATGCCCATATAATATTGGTTGCTAGCTTGGATGAAGCGATGCGTTTTTTTACCCTCCCATGATCCTCTTTTACATTTGACCACTTGTGTGGCTCTTATGGATGGTACATCATCATACATGGGTAGGGTTTGAAGGCATTTCACTTCATCTTGTTTACATCCATATATGACATATACCATTTGGTGGTTGATGGATGGCTTTTGGTTATATGGGTTGTATATCATGGACTATTTTTTGTTTGGCATTGAAAGTAATGTTAGCAAGTTCAAAATTTTAAGCTAGTTCCTAGTTTTAACTTTTTGTAATCATATTTGTAGGAATAGTTTCTTGTTGGAATTGGACCTTCAAGTAGACAATGTTACGAGGTTAAAGTTGCGATCACATTCTGAATTCAATTGCACTTCTTGTTTATTGTTAGAGACAAACTTGAACATGATTATTGTTCGAACTATATATTTTTACAAAGAGTCTCTTTATCTCCTAGGCAATCAAATAAGATATTTTTTGAAAACATAACAAGTAATATTTTTTAAAAAAAATTAGTTATATGGCAATTTCTAATTGTTGGTACAATAACAAGATAATACAATTTGTGGCGTTCATTTGTGTGAAATAGGTGTGAAATTAGATTGGTTCCAAATTGGATCTGGGCTTAAATTATTATGAAAAATGTTCATAATGTAGGTTTAATAACTTAAAAGACTTAAGAATCACACCTTAAGGTTCAATCAATTTTTTAAAATAAACTTAAACTAGAAGTGGAGGTTCATTTCTAAATAATTAAAAACCAATAAGGACAATATTAAAGGTTTTTAGAAAACTAAGAACCAATCAACAATCATTAATAGCCCTTTGAAAGCAAACTTTTTTTATTGGTAAAATTTCACCAAAAGAAAAATTGAAATGAGAATGAAAACTTTTCAAGGTTTTCAATCACCAAAAATCAATAAATGTTAATAGAAATTGTTAGAATTTTATATTTGGTTTTAATAGGTGACCAAAAAGTAGAATATGATGTTTACATCGTTTTGCTTTCATGTATTTTGTAGCTAAATTTTCTCGTGTATTATCCTCATTTTGGCGACACCTCAAAATTCACAAAAAAAAAAACATTGATTGACAAGCTAATATTGTCACAAAGCTATTTGCTAATGGCATTTGTCCATTAACAAATTGATTTCCACTTAAATAACGCTATGAATAAGTTGATTCCAAAAAGTAACTACTACCAATGCATTCAAGCAAATGCACAAACAAAAATTTGCACTTGTTTTTTTAAGGTTTTTTTAGTTTTACATAAAAACATGTGAAACTTTCCACTAAGATTATCATATCATTTTTCCTTTTGGTCTTTTTGTGTTGCATTTTTATGCATACAAATGTCATTAATGAATGAAGAAGATTTTGAAACACAGACATACCCAATGCACACATTCTTTTTTTTCTCCCCATTTTAGGTGTGGTTGACTCGTTTTGGTTTTCTTTTTAAAATAATTGAAAAAATCATATATCAAAAGAAACTTCTTGAATAAGTTAAATGAATGGAAGGATAAACTTGGAAAAAATTTGCCTAAAATTATTTAAAATCACAATCACAATTAGATTTTTCTTATTAAATGAAAAAAATTCACATTTATTTATTTGTTATTTGGTGTGAATAATTTATTATGATAAGTCTTGAAGATTACAAATGTGTTTCATTAACATAAACCACATTATAATGCATTTTGAAGGCACATTACATCCTTAATAGTCCTTCTAGAAAAGAAGAGTGATGTCATGCTTACTTAGTAATACTAGGAGGGATCTTATGCCTCCAATCCTATGCCTAGGCATAAGATCCCACCCACTCTTAAGTAGGAATAGATGAAAGACCCCTCCAAGTCCCTTGCCTTGTGATATTCGTATATCTAGGTTAATGATAATGTTTGCTTTGTAAATTGCATAAGTGCCAAACATTCCCAAAATATTGGACTACACTTGTTCCACTTCATCTTAGGCCTCTTACTTTTAGAATGCCCCCTATATAATGGCAATATAAGGCTATTACCCATGGTGTGAAACATTCTCAAAAACCTTTGATATTTGGGCCTTGGTATTTGGGATATACTTTACTAAGGGTTAGATAGCCCAAACTTTTGGGAATATTTTTCATAACCATGGCTCCAAAACCATTGGTCATGAAAAATGATCCCAAGAGCTAGGGCTATTTCACCCTTGGCCATACAAAAGCTTTCATGGCCAAGGTCAAAATGTAAGGGGTTTTTATAAATATTCTTATGTCCATAAATACAAAGTTCTAGTTTTTTGGAATATTTTTCATAACTAAAGGACTTCAAGTGATAATGGATCTTATTCTATTGCATCTTTTTCAAAAATGGATACCAAGACATAACACAATGGGCACAATAAAAATCATGGCTATCCATTTTTCTCTTTATAATGTAGGACCAACAAATCCATTTAATATTGTGATTTCAACATTTTAAATGCCATGTAAGTTTCATGCAATGAACCATAATTGATGGTGGGCTTTGTGAGGTACTTACAAATGTTGGTTGATTTTTATTTTTCCGTTGATTCCAATTTAGTTATTGGGTAAGCCTACTTACAAGTTCCATAGAATGTGAAGATTGGGGTTAAAATCAGACCAATGGTGCATTGTGAACAATGATTTTTTTTTTTCAATGTTCTCATGTAGCACCATTTGCTAGCATCCCAAGAAGGATTTAATATTAAATGGCAACATGATAGGCAATGCAATAGATTTTTTTTTGTATTCTTGCTTTTATTTGGCGACCCACAAGAGGAGGGCTTTTAAATCTGGCGAAAACAACACAAAAATTCTACTTCTTTGATAATTTTTCAAATTTTCAAAGAATTTGTGATAAAATATTCTTAAAATATATATATTTCCTCATTTTGGTGAAATTTCACCCCAAAAAATGCTAATTGTGAATGACAAAATCAACTTTGGACCAAATCACCACTTTGAGGAAGGAAAGAAATTCGACAAGAAGCAAATCGATCTAGGTTAAATGTCAATTTTTGTTAATTTTGGTTGAAGGTTGAGTAAAAGTTTATAAGGTTCATGTTTTGTGGTTGCAGTCATCTCCATAAGCTTTTGGTTGTTTTCTTCATCTTCAATTGACTTGCTTTGTTTTTTTCGATGTTAAAACACGTATCTTGTTGTTCTCTTTTGGTTGCTTGCATGGCCATCATTACACTCATTGTTATTACATTCTTGTTCATAATGATGTTGTTACTTTAACATTTGACTTTGCTCAATTGTTGATTACAAATATTTATGAAGAGGAAATAGATCCTAAAAGTTTTGATGAATAATTTTAAAAAAAAAAGAAGCATGACAATTGAGCATGCCTTGCCATGCCTAATTGTGGAAGAAATCAAATGACACAGTTGAAGAATTAGGTATGTAGAAATAAAATTTGGTGATGATAGGAGAAATTCTTGACACGTTTTCAACATTTTTGTGATGAGATTTCATTGTTATAATGATAATGGGAAAGTTTTGAATGTATAAGTTATGGCATTAATGAACTCCAAAACATAAACTTGAAACAAAAGGAACAACATTTTATTTTTTATTGAAGGTGTGGGAAAGCTATAACTTTGTGTGTGTGTTTTTGGTTGATTTTGTGACATAGTTTGAATAGCCTCATGGTGTTGACAATGAAGGGTTCAAAGTCATAACTTAGGGTTTATCAAAAGTTTTGAAACTCAACCAACAACATAATGGAGATGACAACAATCCATTTCCATCATTATTGAATTTGTTCAAATTGTAAACATCTTCTTCTTCATACATCAAAGGCTTATTCGTGCAATTGAAAACTTCTTTAAAATAGTTGTGGATGCACCTAAGGCATAATGTCCCACATCATTATGCTGTTTAAATTCCCCATTAAGTTTCAACCAAAATGCAACCAACATAAGTGTGATAAAAGCAAACCCTTTTTTTTATATTCGTGATGTAGGGAAAATTCATGCAAGTAATTTTTTTACCAAGGATCTAACTTTATTAAAATAATTAAACAACAACAAATACTACATCAAAGATCAAATCATTTAGGTTTTAATGGGATTCAAAAGTTTTTGTTGATGCTATGTTTTATTGATATTAGCAATTTTGAAGCCAAAGGATCTAACTTTGTAAAGATGATTAAACAATGTCAAATGGTGTATCAATTTTGTGAATTGTGTACCTTTTAATGGCATTCAAAAGTTCATTGGTGAAGGGAATCTTTTGGCATATGTTATAATGGTAGGAAATGCTTCAATGATAGAATGAAGGTTATGTAAGCCATTTAATTTTACACAATCGTGATTTCATTATGCAATAACAATGCCATCTTTTATGCAAACAAATGAGACCAAAACATTGAATATGTTCACATATCATTGTAGGTTTGCAATGCCTACATTAAAATTTTGCAAAAAACTCTTAAATATGCAGTTGGAGCAAGTTTTTCAACAATCTTTGCAATGCTTGTTTTGTCAACTTATAACCATGCACAACAAGAAACACTCAAATTAATCTATACAATTTTACACCTTTGGTTTCTATTTTTTGTTTAAAAACATATATGTGCAATTTAGCTTCATCAAATTGATTTTTTGCTTGTGAAAGCCAAATGAAAGGCTAACATAGTCTTGCAACCAAAACAAAATAAATCACATATCTAGCCAAAATAATCAAAGCTTTAATAAACCAATTTTATTTACTTTTTTACCTTCTCTACCTTTTCAACTAGATTAATAATCATGTCACACCATATGGAAGCATATATTTTCTTGTTCTTCACATGTGCATTGTTAAGGTTCACATAATATGCACCAATAACCATTCCAAGTCTAGCAACATAACAATTCCCTAAACTTGAATGCTTGACGAAATAATCAAATTTTGGAACTAACAATTTATCTATCCCCTCAATCTTGGAACAAACTTTGCATCTCACCATCTTGATCTTGCGATCCCCCCACAAACATGTTTAACTTTATAGCCCATCTATCTTGGTAAACCTTATTAATTTCCCATTATGACTTTATAAGTTTTTGATTATTTGGTTCACTAACTATGGGTTTTGTAGGATTTCCAAAAGTGCATGCAACAATTTTTTCACAAACCAATTCTTTTTTTTTTCCATAGAAATAGATGTAGTAAGACCCAAGATCACATTACTTAATAGAATAAGTTCTATTGCATTCAGAAAATTGAGGTTTGCACTACTATGAGAAGGATTGGTGGTTGTACAAGATTTGAAAAAAACGACACTTAAAGTTTGTTGGATCCTAAAAGGGTGCCATAACTAAGAGATGAAACTTTTAAATGATTTAATTATGCATTATAAACACAAACATTTAGGTATGTGTGACATAAACATTTGAGTATATTTAAACATAATTGCTTGAGTATGCATGACATACACACATGCTCAAGTTTCAACACAATGCATTTAAGATCTAATCTTGAATGCAAAATCACAAAATCATGTGATCAAGGTAGGAACAAAAAATATTTGAAAAAAAATGTTTGTGAACTTTGGAGGCTTACCTTTAAAAAATGATAGTTTTGCTTATATTATGCTCCTTTGGTTACATCTCCCACAATTCCAATTCCTCTATTGCACTTGTTGCCATTTCAACTTGCCCAATTCAAACACTCAAAACTAAATCTACCAAAGCACAAAAAATAAAATATCATCTTATTACAACATTAAACCCTTAAATTCTTAGATCCATATTGATGATAAACCTTATTGCTAAACTTTCATCAATGTCAGTGATAAGAGCCACCACACAAACAAAAGAATGGATTAGTGATGAAACTTGTCACAAATCATATTTCTAACATCCAACAATGAGGTTAGTTAGTGTGATCAATATGTGATCAAGATCATCAATTGATAGGATGGATACCTTAAACCCTAAACCCATTTGTGTCATCGCATTATGGCTTGATAAGTTGCATCTACTCTTGTGCTTCAAAAATAAATAAATAAATAAATAATCATCTCATTGATTTAGATTTCATCTAAATTAGTCATTTGAATTTTTTTGCCCTATGCTTGAACAACTACCTCAATGTTATAATAAACTAATCTCATTGTGATGTTTTAATCTATCCTTTTCTTATGAAAAATGTAGGAATTATTTCATTCCTTGAACTTTAATTAATTTAACTCCCAAACGAAGAGATTGATAAATGGAATGATACTACCCTTATTTATCCCCTTCATTCCCTCAGTGTGAATGCAGCTTTAAGGGGGCTACAATAATGATAATTTACTTATATAATATCCTTGATTTTGTCCACTTGCGGTGGTGTCCGGTCATCTTTTCCATCCATTCGTCGTCATCCATCCCATCATCCATCCCCTCATCCAAAAGATAAAATTTTCTAAAAAAACTAAAACATGTACCAAGTTTAAAAAAACAAGGGACTTCACCGTGTCCGAAGGTCACGGGTACCCACTAGAAACAAAATAAATAAATAAATAAAAATAGAAAAAAATAAAGATAGACAAAATAATAATAGAAAAAATAAAAACATGAAACAAACATAAACAAAAAAAGTAAAAACGCAAAAACTATAAAAAAAAGAATGGAAACAAATGAAACAAGGAAAGAGAAATACAGTAAAATAATTTTAAGAGAAAAAAAATTTACAAAAATGAAGAAACCAAATAAAGAGTAAAATTTTTTTTAAAAAAACTTATAATAATGAAGAAAAACCCTACTTGAAAAAGAATGAGGTGTATTTTCTTTCTTCAAACTTCAAACTTGCATTCAAATAAACAAAAATATAAAAGTGAAAAGAAACACTTTATTTTTATTATACAAAATAATAATAAAAACAAAAAACACATTAAAAAAAGATTAAAAATTCTAAAAAAAACTAAAACATGAACCAAGTTTAAAAAAACCGAGGGACTTCACAGTGCCAGAAGGTCACGGGTACCCACTAGTAATAATAATAATAATAATAATAATAATAATCTATTCTTCTAGACTCACTACAAGAGTGAAAATTATTGTGGTCCATTTGGTGCCTTCTAAGACCACCTCTCTCTCTCTCTCTCCATGTGTAGAAATGCAATGGCGCCAAGTGCCTAAACCCTAAACCTCGGCCTTGACAAGTTACTTTCCTTACAAAAGGGTTTTTGGAAAAGTGTTTTTTTTTTTGCTGGGTGTTGGAAGTTTTGGGGCAGGTCCTTGATTTTTGTTGTTAATAACCTCATGTTCTGAGGTGGGTTTTTCTTTTTTTTTTTTGTTGGTGAATTGAAAAATCAAGAAACCTTCCTG
>Ga0209611_10004843_pt1 | contig 22853 bp, 13 predicted proteins | sample S1TSphgellanicum_3_FD_187693 | JGI IMG/M metagenome (GOLD analysis project Ga0209611, IMG submission 187693) | Host-associated microbial communities from peat moss isolated from Minnesota, USA - S1T2_Fc - Sphagnum magellanicum MG (SPAdes) (version 2) | ecosystem: Host-associated > Plants > Peat... | reverse complement strand
GAGTAGTTGCAAGCGGCTTCAAATGCAAACAGTAGTTGTAGATATAACCAACAGTAGTTGTAAATGTCAAATAGTCGCAACTAGTCGCAAATTCGTTGGTTGCAAAATCACAGATTTCTACTAGTGTGATCTCCAAAAATTTACATTTGTTTTCTTGTGTTTTGAAAAAAAAATGATTTTACAAATTTGAAAATAAACAAAATGCAGAATGAACAAAATTAAAAAATATAGATAGACATACCAAATGGACATATGTCACGACACCTCCTCTGAAGATGCTAAGGCAAGCCATGTCGCTACATATAATGGGCTCCAAAAATTTTACAAAGGCCTCCATACAGATTTTGTTTTTATAAAATTGTCAATCTTCAACAAAAGTGGACATTATGTTTTCAATGATCAATGGGAGTTTCTTACTCCCCAAAATATCAACTTGCACCAACTTCCTAACCCTTTCGAAAAAAAGGTAGACATAGTAAAGCACAGGCTCTTTCATAAGGCTTGGGAGAGAAACTGGAACCTCTCTAGCTCCTGCCATGTACTATCCAAACTTAAACCACATCTTTGTGATAAATGTTGATTTCATGGTGGTGGTGAAAATAAACCTAAAAGATTCCTAGTCACACAGGTAGATAACAACCTTTGGAGTGACATTTGCATTGAGTAAAGTGTTTAGAAACAACTCCTAGTCTGAGCCTTTCCACATTACAAGAACCTTTTTTATTACGTGAATAGTGGAAACAACATTGAAAGTGCTTGTACTATCGTCCTATAAAAAAGAAGTTCAGTTCATTTTGTCAAGAACATCTAGAAGTTCCACCATGTCATTGACCTTATCATACATATAATGGGTGTCCAAAAGAATGGAATCTACTGCAATTCCTTTTGGAACAATGCTTTTTATCCACCTTTTCAATGTAGTTTTGAAACCTGTAGGTGGTGCCTTGTCGAAAGGGTTCAATCTCATTTTTTTGGTATAAAACTCTTCATTAAGCTCAAAGTCCAAAATTAAAAAGAACATTTTGTCAAGTTTTTTCTTTAGCTTCTTCTCTTTCCATGTTTCATTGGAATATGGTTTCTGATTATTGGCAGTTAGTTTTGGAAAACCAAAATGGATCATAATTTCATTTCGGATGATTGCCTTTCTTTTCAATTGTTTGGTAAACTTGTACATTGACTTCAAGTCAGGTTGTCCTCTGCCTTTCATTGGTCGATCATAAATAGTTATTGTCTTAGTGAAAAAACCTTGAGCCAACTTCTTTAATTGTTTTTCTTTCAAATTCGAAAAGTAGCCAAAAGTTGATTTTTCAATCGGCGCAAGAAGACAAGTCGGCACATCTCTAATCTTGTCCAAAATGTTGTAATTCTCCCATTCAACAAAAACCATCTCCCACATGTGGAAACAAGACATCATCTACAGTGTTGGGGTCCTCCACCAGCTCTTAAATTTCAAAAAAACACTACCAACAATGGAACGAATATTACAAAAAAATTAAATGTTATAATATAACATAAAGAAGACTAACCTTTGCAGTAGCAATCATGTGTTGCCCATCAACTATCAAAAATTGAAAGTTTTGAATGTCCTCCCACTTCCTAGGATGACATGGAAGAATGTAGTTTGGCTTTTATGGGTCCTCTAGAATGGCAAATATTGGGACCTTCATGTCAAATTTGTTGTACATAGTAATTCATGTCTTAATTTCATTTACATGCTCTTTGGAGAAAGGACGGTAAATAATCTCTAGGGGCGACATTTAAAAACAGTTGAGGAATAGATTCACACCCTGGGTCGAGGAGAAACCCAAGGGAAATGAATTTATATACTCTTGGCCAATTGTTGTGTCCTTTATGTGGCACACAATAGGATTGAAACCTTTAACCTCTTTGACCACTACAATTTTCCCCAATATTTTTTCTTTTTTCTTAGCTTTTGTTTCCTCCTTCAATGGCCGCTTTGCAACTCGTTTTGTTGTGGAGCTCTCAACCATTATTGTAGGGTGTTGAAATCTTCCTTGGGAATCTCTTATGGTGTCCTCCCTCTCTGATTCAATGAGCTCCTTGAATTCGATCCACTTCTCAATGACAACTTAGTGTTAAGGTCCTTAATTTTCTTCACCTCAACCCTTTCTCTACGCTGGTTAGAGCAAGTGCGAAATCAAGTTTTTTTACCGGGCACACAAGTCCAATTAGTTGTTTCTTGTCTGGATCCTTAAGAAACAGAATCACATCGTCCGATAATGGTGCCCATTGTGCCATATTATGGAATGGCATTCATTGGACCATGTTTTCTATTCCATTTTTTTCAAAATAGAACTTGAATGGTGGAACATCAACCTGATTGCCCATGTGTCAATTTTTCCGAAAGTTCCCAAATGCTGATTGTTGCCTCCAAATGGTGGATGTGAGGCCCCAAATTTTTTCCCACCACCTTCACGAGCAGAAAAAGGATATATTTACAATCAATAAAAATTATTTATTAAATATTTCATTTTTTTTTTCATGAGATTGCTTGTTGGCTGCACTTGATATCGCACTATTTTTGTCTTCATGAGATCGCCTAATGACCACCAAGTGATATCTCATTGTTTTTCTTTGCATGAAATCGCATGGAGGCCACTAAGCGATATTGTGTTGTTTTTTTTACATGACATTGATTAATGACCTCTAAGTGATATCACATTTCTTTTTCTACATGACATTACCTAGTGGTTGCTAAATGATATCGTGCTATTTTTTCTATGACACCACCTAACAACCCCTAGGCAATATTGCAGTGTTTTTTCAACGTGACATTGCTTAACGACCATTAGGCAATATCCCACTATTTGTTTTGCTTGATATCACCTAGCAACTACCACACGATATTGTGTTATTTTTCTACATGACAGCACCTAGTGGCCACTAAGCAATATCCTCTTTTTTTTGCATGACATTACCTGATAGTTGCCATGTGATATTGCATTATTTTTCTGCATGACATCACCTTACGGTCGCCAAACAATATTTCGTTGTTTCTGTTATGCGAGATCACTTGGCTACTCCCAAGTGATATTGCACTATTTTTTTCTGCATGACATCGCTTAGTGGCTACTAGGTGATACAACGTTATAGTTTCTACATGACATCACCTGGCAATTGCTAAACAATATTACGTCACTTCTTTCAATGTGGGATAGCCTAGCAACAACCATGCAATATTGCATTTTTTTCTCTGCGTGAGATCTTTTAACGGCCATTTAGCGATATTACGTTATTTTTTTCAATGTGGGATCACCTAACAACCACCAAACAATATCATACCATTTTTTTCAACATGAAATCGTCTAGTGGCCACTAAATGATATCACATCATTTTTCATGGTGAAATTGTTTAGCAACCCCCAAATGATAACGCACCATTTTTTTCAATGTGAAATTGCTTTGCGAGATGTTTGAGAACTTACAAAGTTTCTATAGCCAATATTTTGAGGAGTTTTGCATGCAAGCCTTTTCATTTGTGTCAAAACTTATTTGTTTGCCTTAATTTGTTGAAAAGGAAAATATTGTGTGGTTGAAAAGAAAATTGAACTATTTAATCAAAAATTTGAATAAATTGAATGCAGTTGGATGGTCAATAAAAGAGAAGAACGAAGAAAAATTGGTGGAAATTTTCAATGATTTTGATGGAAAAAAAATCTATGTAAATGTAAAGTTGGTTTGACAAAGCTGGTTAAAAAAAGAAGGACAAATCTAAGAAACTGATTGAAGTTCACTAACACACTCAAATATATACACAATGACGGTGATACATATATGGAGAGAGACAGAGTATGGAAAAACAAAATGATTACATTGAGAGATATGCCTTAAATGACTGTTAAAGAATTACATATATATTTTTCATATTTCTTAAAGAAACACAAAAAGTGGTATATACAAAAATAGTATCTTTTGTAAGAATAGAAAAAATTTCCATTCTCATGATGAAGGAAAATAAACAAGTTTAACACCTCCTCAAGAAGTCATGGAAAGAACCAAACAGAAAAAGACAAAACAAAAACACACCCAGTAGGAACAAAAGTGTCAATTTCACACTTGTTCAGGGACCATCAACATTAGTATGAATGATATTGACTTGAGTACTCCAAGTTCCCCATTGACTTCATCAGCTCCTTATAGTGGGTAAAAGCCAATGACGAACACTAGCCTACAAACCAAGTTTTTGCTACAATTCTACAAGAAAAGGGAAGACTCAGCCACACTACTTACTAGCAACAGACGATAACAAGGACATGAAAAAAAACCAAAAACTAATAGACATACAAAGACAGAAAATGATTAAAAGTTGAAAAGAGTATGACACACAAAGTCACATGGAGAGATAAAAATAGAGAGACTAAGATAAACAAATAAACATAGGGACAAAAAGAAATATTGATGGAGATAAAGTTGAAGAGAGTGAGGTACACAGAGACAGGGAGAGAAATAGAGAGAGAAATAGATGAAAATAGAAAAGGTGTTTGAAGGGAGATAAAAACAAACATGAAGATGCAACTGAGAAAAACACAGAGGTAAAAATTCAAGTCATGGCATTAATAAAAGAAGAGAAACAAGATCATAGAGATATATGAGGGTGGAAAAGTGAAAGAAACAAATGCACAAATAGAAACAAGGAATCATGCAAGGCAAGAAGAATAATGAATGATTGGTCCAATAGATTGCATTAGATGATAAACTCTGAAACTTAGGAATAGGTGAATAAAAAATGCACAGAACACTTGAAAATGCTTGATGAAGTTGCAAAGAAATCTCCACAATAATCAAATGTAACACGAGAATGAATGCAATCATAACCTCATGAAAGTCGCTCACAAAATGACAAACCATCACCTTCATCACAAACGGCAATGACGAGCTGCCATGACTACCCATCAAGTTCATCAACTCCCAAAAGTGGGTGTAGAGAAGCATATAATAATCTTCCCAAAAACTTGGGCAAACCATTATACACAATCTACGTCCTGAGTTTCTATTGCCTTTATTTGGCACAGAACACTTGAAATGCACAAAAGACGCTTATGCGATAATTTTATAAATGGAAGAAGAAAAGAAAATAATTTGATTACTTAAAGTTGTAAGTTGGAGGGCTCTCGTTTGGAGTTGTGCGTTGTAATGAGAGGATGCACCCCCTGTGTCTAAAGCTTTGCCACAAGATGGAAAAGCTTTGCGCCATGATGGAGAAGTTTTGCACCACAATGGAGAGAAAGAAACCTCCAATGGAGCATGTGAAGAACCTATGGAATGAAAAAGGGATTGACTAAAAATAGTATTAATGTAGTGGGATAAGAAGTGTGTAAAACTTGAAGTGTAATTCCTTCAAGTGAAAGTGGAAACATTTATGATGCAAGGGAAAAACACGAGAAGGAAAAGCTAAACATGAAAGAAGAAGCACACAAATGAGGACAAAACAAGACCTAGAAATATGAATTGACATAAACCCTAAACCCTAAAAATTTTATGGTGGCAACTATTTCATGATTCTTTTCATCCATGTTGTGGCATCAGTTTCATCCTTTTCATCTAAACTTTCAAATATTTCCAAAATAGAATATAAATTTAAGGAAACTATTACACAAATTCTTTTTAATAATAATAATATATGTGAAACCATGTACCCTTAAATACCTATCTTAAGTTTCTTGAATTGTAATATGGATCATAATATACTAAATAAACAAAAACTTAAAAAAATGATTGAACTGATTTTAATGCTTTATGTTCAATTAAAAGTACCTATTGGATGATATGAAGAATTCAACTGAAAAAATATCACATGAATTAATTTTAGCTAACTAGTCATAAGTGTGGAGGAAATTGAAAAAAAATCATATATTACTTCATATTTTAAGAAAAAATATATAATATCATTTATAAGCCATGAAGAAAATTTTAATTTACTATTATGTTCAGGTTTGTATTCAAAATTTTGTCAAAATAAATAGGTAAGTAGATACTAAAACTTATTAATAAAATGTAAGAACAAGTCTTTGTGAATTCTTTTTACATTACAAATTGCATAGTTTACATTGTTTGAAAAGTACTTTTGGGGATTTTTATTCATTAAGTTTACTTTTTTAAAATCATATTTTCTCATGCTATATTCATGGATTTTATTTTAATTAAGTATATCCCAAAACTTCAATGCAATTTAATTTGCCATTTCAAATCACAAAAAGTAAATAGTGAGTACAATTAATAATGGTACATGTTGGTGTGATTACATTCATTATGAATAAAAGATAGTATAAATTGAAAGTAAACCCTAAAACCTAAATGCTAATAATCAATTCTAAACCCTAAACCTTAAACCTTAGACTCAAAACCTTAAACCATATACTCAAAGTTGTAGATTCAAAACCCTAAACCCTATACTCAAAACCCTAAACTCCAAACCCAAAACCCTATACTCAAAAACCTAAACCCTAGATTCAAAACCCTAAACCCTAAATGTTACTAATCAATTCGAATGCTTAAATTTAAATTTAAACGTTTAACTTTAAGCCTTAAACCCTAGACTCAAAAACCTAAACCCTAAACTCAAAACCCTAAACCTAAAACTAAAAACCCTAAACCAATTATCTTAGGCTCAATCCATTACCCTAAACAATAAAGTTTGCATATAATTTGGTGGGTTTATGAATTTATTAAAGTTTTTAAACATATTTTGTTGTGGTTTCATGGCTTATTGAAATTATCGTCATAATTATTTTTTAAACTTTCATCTGTTTGTTTTAATTACATGTAAATTATGATTCTTGTTTTTTTTTAAATTATAGACCAAACCAAATCACACCTAAAGGCTAAAAAACTTATTATCACCAAAATCATAATAATTAATACCCTAAACCCTAAACCCTATGCATCAAAACCCTAAACCTTAAACCTTATGCATCAAAACTAAACCCTAAACCCTATGCATCAAAACCTTAAACCTTATACCCTAAACCCTAAATCAAAACCTTAGACCTTACACATGAAAACCCTAAACCCTATATATCAAAGTGTTAAACCCTATAGCCTAAAACCTTAATCATCACATTGAAGTCTATGACATTCCCATCTATTTGATTCACTGTTCAATGTTGGTTTTTCTAAAAAATGTCAAGAATAAAAAATATCCTAAATGCTAGTAATCAATTTAAAAATTTAAACCTTAAAGTTTAAACCTTAAACCCAAAACCCTAAAATCAAAACCTCCAAATTCCAACATGGAACTTTGAATTTTAAACCTTAAACCCTAGACTCAAAACCTCCAAATTATAAATCATAAACCTCCAAACCTTAACCTCAAAACCTTAGATCCCTACTCTTAAACCTTAAATGCTAGTAATCAATTCTAAAGCTTAGACCCTAAACCCTAGATTCAAAAGCCTAAAGCCTAAACTCAAAACCCTAAACCCTGGATTCAAAACCCTAAACCCTTAATTAAAAACCTTAAATCCTAAACTTAAAACCCTGAACCTTAAATTCAAAAACCTAAACCCTATATTGAAAACCCCAAACCTTGAACTAAAAACCTTAAACCCTAGACTCAAAACCTTAAACCCTAAATGCTACTAATCAATTTTAATGCTTAAATTTTAAACCCTTAACTCAAAACTCTAGACCCTAGACTCAAAAACCTAAACCCTAAGCCCTAAACCAATTACCCTAGGCTCAAACCATTACCCTAAACAATAAACTTTGCATATAATTTGGTGGGTTTATGAATTTATTAATATTTTTAAAACCCTAAACGCTCAAAGTCAAAACCCTAAACCTTAAACCTTAGTATTTCATTCAAAACCTTAATATGTTATAGGCCAAATATAAGTCATGTTAAGATGTTCAATATTTGAAATTAACTCAATATATTTGGGTCCAAGTATGGTAAAGTGGAGGAAAAAGTACATCAACCCAATCTAACTTTTAAATATAATGGTTTTTCAACATAAACATAAGAAACATGGTTCAAAAATTTTAAGTCTTATTATGGAAGCCTCTATGATTCCATTGAGTTTTTATGAATTGAATATAAAATTTGAAAAACTTTAGTTCAATAAAAGTAAATGGTAAGTAGGAATAGAACTAACAAGTTAATATTGTGTTCATTCCTATTCTGTACATTAAATGTTAAATATATATTGACTTTATTATGAAAAATTTCAATGTCCATTAGTATATTTAGCATGTCATTGACTTAAAAACAAAATAGATCCAATATTTGATCTACTTATGCTTGAATTTCAATCTACTTTGCAGGTAATGACATCTGCTTGATTTTGATGAATATATACAAACCTATTTTAAACATGTGGTTTTTAAATATAGTTGTAGCAAAGTACTTTCACCTCCATAACTTTAAAATTTGTGATTTTAATCAACCCACCACATTTTTGTATCAAAGTGTTTTATATGCATGTCATAATGATAGTTTTTCTTGTATTTCTTAAATAGAAAAAAATAAATAAAATAAAATTCATTGAAATAATAAAAAAGGGGAGTCACTTATCTAAAGCCATCATAATCAACCTTCCAAGAATGAAAAAATCAAATCAAAATCATGGATAGCCAATAAGGTAATGAACTCTTGAATTTTGTTCACACTTTTTGTCACACTTGCAAAATTCATGGGTATGGACTTCTATTTTACAATGTGTTCATGTTATAAGTTTGAAAATTTGGGATACTAAAATTATGTTTAAGAAATTAAAGTCCATTGAATGAATGGAATGTGATTTTGATTTATCATGTTATGAACCTTTTTAAATCCTAAAAATTATAATTATTCTAAAGTCGTTTAAACATTTTTTAAAAATTATTTTGTGATTTTTTTATGTCTTATAACATCATGATTTGAAATTGGAAAGGGAAAAAAATGTTATTTTCAATACCATTTAAATAGTCATATTTTAAGCTAGTTTTCAATTTCATTAGAAAAGGACTTTGAAAAGGGATTCTAATCCATCAAAATTGTGACACCCTAATGTGCTTTCACCCATCATGAAAAGTAATGTTAATTAATAGATATATTTACAAACATGTCCGATCAAAAAAAAATTGCATATACACTTTAATATGCCTCTTCTATTCCATATTTTGTGCAAAACAAACAACCATGTGTGGAGGACATTCAAAAATATGGGGTTATTTATTCAACTACCACCTCATCATAAACCCTTTATTTTTCAAATGGACCCACCCTAATGCTTCATTTTACATATGATTATCCTTCCTAGAAAAAAAAGGTCAATATATTATGCCTATTCCTAGAGTGGGAGGGAGATTACACATATTTAATTAATTTAAGACTTTACAAAAGTCCAAAAATCCAAACAATAACTTGACAATGTTATATTATTCAAACTTTCAATTATAAACCACCTAGTGGACATTAGCAACAAAAGGAAAAGCTAAAACAAATAGAACAAAATTTAGCCTTGTGGGTATGTGTTGAAATTTATTCATGAAACAAAAAATAAAGTTCAAAAATAATAATATGTAAGATTGCTGATCATGATTTATTGCAACAAGAACAAGATTTGATTTGAAAAATAAAATGTGGCTCACATTATATAATAAGTCTAGTGTTATATGATATCAAACTTTGAAAGGAAAAACTTCAAAGTTGTGAACTAATTTCTTCTCAAGGGGGCAAGTTGAAATCATAACTTATGATAATGATGATGATGAGTAGTTTGATGATGAAAATATGATTTACCTACAACAACATAAACAATTGTGACATGGTTGGGTAAAATGCCTTCAACACAAAAAAATGAAATGTAATAATATACATAGAGAAATTGTATATACTACTACATTCCATTTTTTTGTGTTGAAGAAAAACATACATATAAACACATAGAAACCAACTAATTAATTAAACTATGACTATATATTTCAGTTTGAAATTCATATTTGAATTATATTGAAAAAAAAAAATTTAAAATAGAAACATAATATCCACATGAAACACACACAAAGCACCCACATGAAACAACATAAACAGTTGCATTTGCACCCACACACAAAAAACACACAAAGTCTTCCACACAAAACATGAATATCCAAACAATTCTTATCTTGAAAATTGTCATATGTACCACACACCATAATATCTATGGCCTACATGTGATGACTCATAACACACATTTTTTAAAATACATACAAATAATAAAAAACACAAACAAACACACACACATTCACATACATATACGTCTATACATAGATACAACTTAAACTACATATAAATAAACAAATATCATACAATTTACAAATTTACAATGATGTAGTTGATCCGGATGCAAATTTCATTGAAATTATGAATTAAAACATATTGGTGCAACAATGATTTTTAAGAAATTTAATCCGATATGAACTATTACCATAGTAATAGAAGGAAATTATGTAACTATTTATTCAACCCTATAAATCAAATTTCAATAGTAAACCCTATAATTCATCTTTAATCCATAACCCTAAATCTAAACTCTATACATTACACTTTAGAAACATTAAATAAATATTTCAAATATGAACCATTTAATAAATATTTTACTACCTTTGAGTTATTTATCAAGGATTAATGTATCCTTGAATGATAAATTAAGTAACTTTTTAAAAAAAATTTAGTATTGATTTTGAGTTCATGAATATGGACAATTTAGTAAGATATTTGATAATTACATAATAACTGACTATTGATGTTTTATTATGTAAATTTCATTTAAATATATATTAAAAAAAACTTGTTATGAAATGTTGAATAGTCATTAATTAATTCAAAGGTATGTTTAAAAAGTAAATTAGTAGAATTAAATACCCATTTATTATTCAAAAATCTGAATATTTGTCATTGCACTTTATTCTAGCTAAAATTATTGAAGGATGATCAAAAACATGCAACGATTATTTTGGGGATTTTCTAAAGAAATAAATTCACCATGTCGCTAAGTGGTGAATTTTCAACAAAAAAAAAAACTCTATGAACTAGAAACCTTCAACCCAAACTTGTTTGCTAACTACAAGGTATAAGGTTTAAATGATCAAGATCAAGAAATTTAAAATAAAAAATTTAAAAATAATGAATTATATATTATAAGTTGAAAGTATTAAGATTTAAGGTTTCTTCAAATACTTTATAGAAATGGCCTCTAAATGTACTTCTTCATGATTACTCTCGAAATGGAGGCCCCACTTTCTACACTCATAGTTACAAAAGAGGTCAAAGTTTTCACCATAAAACATTCTTGTTCGTTGTCTGGAGATGACGATGTTCATAGAACAAAATGTTGGAGCTTCCTTTGAGTTTCTAAATTTTCATTCTCATCGCATGAACATTGTACAAAACTTTTTATAAGAAGAAGGAAATAAGCAATTAGAATTCCAAAAAAAAATCCAAGACGACACCAACGTGCAATGACTGGTGGTCTAAGATTTAACACCTCCACCAAGCCATTGAACCATCAAATAAGTTTAAAGAACTGCAATTCAATAGTTGTCAACAGATGATATCAGCAATCCAAAAACCATTATTCAAGTTTCACATTTCATCTTGCCTTGCCTCCAACATTTCTTTTCTTTCATGGTTAATTAAAAGTGTCATCTCTTCCCTTCTATCTTCTTTTAGAGTGTGGTTTATTCCCGACATCCCTCTTTACTACAAAGGAAAACGTGTTTCCACCACATTAAACTTTTCATTTTTCTTTCTCATGCTTAAAAACCTCTTCAAATTGTAAGTCTCACACACCTTAACAACAAACAGAAGAAACATGCCAAGTAGATTCGCAAATCTCCTCAAAGCCTTCTCTTGCTTCTTCTGTTGGCTTTCATCTGCTAAATCTTCAACATTTCGTTGAAGACAAAACGAGTACTCCTAAACAATAAATCAAATTAGAAATTCATTGTTCTATTTCTTCAAGAGTCACAAGAACATAATCTACCTTCTACTCGCAACTTTTACCAATTAAAATTTCCTGTGTCACTTTGATAGTTCCCAAAATATTGATACAACCACATCTTCACTTTGAATTTCTATGTGATTGTAATATGTTAAACAACAATCTTCAATTATGTTCATTGGAATTTAGAATGCGTCTAGGTGACCTTTGTCCTTGAAAACTTGCTCTTCAATAACCTTTATCTTGGTAATAGCCATGTTGACATCCACTATATGAATTGAAGGATTGGCAACCTTGGGCTCCATGACAAATGGTTTCTCTATAGTCTTCACTCCTTTGTTCTTAAACATATTCTCCATGTCACTATACTCATGAGAATTTATGATCTTGTGTCCAGTGTCACCATAGATATGACAAGAATACCTCACAGGTCTCTAAGTCATAATTTTCTAAGTCATAACCTTAGAAACTACAAGAATAGATTTTTCTTTTCTTTTGATTCTACATGTTTCAACATTGTGATTTGATCTATGACAATTTGTACAATACATTCATGTTTTCTCTAGAACAATTTGAGGTTTTTGAATTAATATTGTCTTACTATTTTGTGGTATTGACAAATTACTTATAACTTCTACTTTATAAATTCCTTCTTCACAAACAAAAGCTACTTCCTTATGCTACTACATGGTTTCTCTCTTCATGCATGTTGTTGTTACACGTAAATATGGTTATACTTTAGATATGAAAACAATAGTTAGGAAAATGTCTATTGTCTTGTGTTGAAGATTATTGGCTAACTTGAATAATCTCTCATAATAAATTCTCACTTTGTCATTCGTCTCCTACTTCATGTCTTTCAACTATAGATAGATTTGCTCATCATTTTGAATTGTTCTGAACTGTTTATAGAAAACTAACTATAATTCTACAAAAATACATTCTAGATAATCTCCCATGTAATTATTACACCAGTTAAACATAATATCTCTGAAGGTAAAACTAAACATATTAACAATTTCTACATCTTCTATTTCACCATTTGCTTTGATGGCAGTTTTAAAAACTTTAACATGAACATTTGGGTTAGAATTCTTCACATTCCCAAGGTAGTTAAGTGGTCGATGATAAGGCTTGTTTAGTGGTAATGGTGGTCTGCTTGGATTCATCATTTGTAATCCAAAATAGCCTGAAGGTCTTGGAAGTCTTGGTGGTTCTAGTGGTCTTGATCCTCCCCCTCCTAGATATGATGGTTGTTTAGCAAAAACTTTGTTCACCTCTTTAGGCATCTCTCCATGCACACTGACAAGTTGTGTAACCTTTAAAGTTTGTGGTCTAAACCTCATACCAACAACAATATGGGTTGGTGTTGTTACAAATATAATTTCAATAACTATAACCATAGTCTGAAGCATGGCCACAAAATATAATGGTACAGATCTTATTAGTTCCATTTTAAAATTGGAAGCTCTTGCATAAGTAATTCTAACATTGTTATGATATAACATATTTGGTGCAAGAGTTACAGAAATAGGCACTATATTTGCCATAATCTAAGCTTTCATTTCCATGTTGTTATCTCTCGAGATCTATTCTTTGAGTTTATATGAAATTCTGACCTTTTCATGGTATAGATCCTCTAGCTCAACATGTCCATGGTTTTTTGCCGTTACAAGTTCTAGATTGAAAACTTGGAAATGTTCAGTAAGTCTTTGCCTCACATTATTTTCAATAAATGGACATTCATTGATCTATTGTCCAATCTAATGACAATATGTGCATTATGGAAGGTTAGGTCTTGGAACTTTATTCACTCTATGAATTCCTTTGCTCCAATCCCTTGGGACTAATCTAAGAATGTTTCCACTCTCGTGATTAAATCTAGTTCATTATACGTTACTCTAACAGCCACAGGTACACCTTTTGCTACCATTGGTTCTGCTTTTGGTAAGACTACAATTTCCTATCTAGTTAGAAATATTGGTTCAACTCCTCTGGACATTTTGATGCCCTAAGTTGCAGCTTCTTACTCAACCACATAATGAATCGAAGGTTCAAAATTCTGAGCTCTTCATTCAAATTCTTCATTTTCATGGTCCTTTTGATAATAAGGAAATGAAGTAAATTTATACCTTGGTACTACTTCCTCCCTTTCTAACATGTTGAATCTTTGTTCTTCTTCATAAATCAAAGTATTAGAGTCATATTGTTGCATTAGACTTGTTGACTCTAATGCAACTTTCTGTTGAAGTTCAAATTCCTAACTCCTTCATCTAAACTCAACCTATGAGTCTACATTTTCGATCTAACATTCATCTATCCTGGAATGTTGTTGCAAATTGTTGGTGCGCCTTTATGCTTCATTAGTTTGCACTTCACGAGGAATTATCGATGTTGCCTTAGGCATCTATGGCATGCATGCCTCTCTTCTATCCATGAATGTTTCTGTTATAATTGAGAAACTTTTTTAAGTGTTATAAACTACTAATCTATGTGATCTACACTCAAATTATTATTAATGGCAGCGCCATTTTCCACTTGTTTATGTAGTATAACCTGATCTAACTGTCTCCTCAAACTTCTAGTCACAATTTTATTTTCCATTTCTCCACATTCTAATTCAAATCTAAAAAAATTTCTACATTATAATAATATCTTCATAGTTAACTACTTTACTTAGATATGCTTCTTAAACAAAAACTTATGATCAAGATTTGAAAAACATGCAAAAAATGAAATTAAAATTAGTATCAATTTTTAGAAATAAAAATTTCAGCAACAAGACATAAACAACATTCTGAATTTCAATTTAAATTCACCTTCGAATGGTCGCCAAATGGTAAATACAAAATTCTTAATCCTATATTCTGACCTAAATTTGGAATAAAACATATCATAAAACTAATACTAATAAAATTAGTTCATTCAGATCTATTCATATATAGTTTCAAAATTAAAATCCAATCATGAAAAACATGAAAAAACATCAAAACAACAAATCTAGTTATGGAATTAAAAAATTTGCAAAAAACAAAGCACTCTTGTTTCATACTCCCATACAACTCAACCTTTGATAATGAATAATCTCCTCTCATTCTCTTCCTTCTTCCAAGATATAATTAACCATCTAAGAAAAATTCCTATGATCTATTCAAATTCAATTGGTGACAAAAACTATGTAGTCTAACTATTAATTCCTAAAACAGTAACTTGGTAAATAGAAATATACTAACTAACTATTACCATGAATAATTACTCCCTTAACAACTTCCAATTGATCGAAGAAGGTCCTTAAGGTTTCCAAATCCTACCAGCAATAGTTTTATCAAATGCTTCAAATCACCAATTGTTGATGGTATCGATTCAATGGACTTGCAATAAGATAAGTCCAATATCGATAATGAGGAGATGGTTCCAATGGTTTTGTGAAGCTCCTAAAGATTTTCACATCCTCCCAATAATAACTTAGTCAAATGCTTCAAGCCACCAATTATTGTTGGTAGTGATTCAATGAACTTGCAATAAGGTAAGTCCAATATTGATAATGAAGAGATGCTTCCAATGGTCTGAAGAAGTTCCTTCATATTTTTCACATCCTTGTAATAATAACTTAGTCAAATGCTTCAAATCACCAATTGCTATTGGTAGTGATTCAATGGACTTGCAATAAAATAAATCCAATATTGATAATGAGGAGACGATTCCAATGGTTTGAAGAACCTCCTTAAGATTTTGACATTGTTGTAATAATAACTCAGTCAAATGCTTCAAGTCACCAATTGTTGTTCGTAGTAATTCAATGGACTTGCAATTAGATAAGTCCAACATTGATAATGAGGAGATGCTTCCCATGGTTTGGGGAAGATTTTTAAGATTTTCGCATCCTCCCAGCTTAAATTTGGTCAAATGCTTCACGTCAACAATTGTTGTTGGTAGTGATTCAATGGACTTGCAATAAGATAAGCTCAATATTGATAATGAAGAGATGCTTCCAATGGCTAGAAAAACCTCCTTAAGATTTTGACATCCTTGCAATAATAACACAATCAAATGTTTCAAGTCAACAATTATTGTTAGTAGTGATTCAATGGACTTCCGGATCACAAATTTTTTGCCTCTTGCGTTGGTAATAAGATAAGTCCAATATTGATAATGAGGACATCTTTCTAATGGTTTGAGGAACCTCCCTAAGATTTTCACATCCTCCCAATTTTAATTTGGTCAAATGCTTCAAATCAACAATTGTTATTGGTAGTGATTCAATGGACTTGCAATAAGATAAGTCCAATATTGATAATGAGGACATGTTTCCAATGGTTTGAGGAAGCTCCTTAAGATTTTCGCATCCTCCCAACCGTAGTTCGGTCAAATGTTTCAAGTCAACAATTGTTGTTGGTAGTGATTCAATGGACCTACAATAAGATAAGTCCAATATTGACAATGAGGAAATGCTTCCAATGGTTTGAGGAAGTTCCTTAAGATTTTGACATCGTTGTAATGCTAACACAGTCAAATGCTTCAAGTCACCAATTATTGTTGGTAGTGATTCAATGGACTTGCAATGAGATAAGTCCAATATTGATAATGAGGAGATATTTCCAATGGTTTGAAGAAGCTCTTTAAGATTTTCACATCCTCCCAACTTTAGAATGGTCAAATGTTTCAGGTCACCAATTGTTGTTGGTAGTGATTTAATGGACTTGCAATTAAATAAGTCCAATATTGATAATGAAGAGATGTTTCCAATGGTTTGAGGAACTTCCTTAAGATTTTCACATCCTCTCAACCTTAGTTTGGTCAAATGCTTCAAGTCACCAAGTGTTGTTGGTAGTGATTTAATGGACTTGCAATTAAATAAGTCCAATATTGATAATGAGGAAATGCTTCCAATGGTGTGAGGAACCTCCTTAAGATTTTCACATTGTTGTAATAATACTTCAGTCAAATGCTTCAAATCACCAATTGTTGTTGGGAGTGATTCAATGGACTTGCAATTAGACAAGTCCAATATTGGTAACGAGGAGATGTTTCCAATGGTTTGAGGAAGCTCCTTAAGATTTTCACATCCTCCCAACTTTAGTTTAGTCAAATGCTTCAAGTCACCAATTGTTGCTGGTAGTGATTCAATGGACTTGCAATTAAATAAGTCAAATCTTGATAATAAGGAGATGCTTCCGATGGTTTGAGGAACCTCCTTAAGATTTTCGCATCCTCCTAACTTTAGTTTGGTCAAATGCTTCAAGTCACCAATTGTTGTTGGTAGTGATTCAATGGACTTGCAATTAGATAAGTTCAATATTGATAATGAGGAAATGTTTCCAATGGTTTGAGGAACCTCCTTAAGGTTTTCGCATCCTATCAACTTTAGTTTCGTTAAATGTTTCAGGTCACCAATTGTTGTTGGTAGTGATTCAATGGACTTGCAATTAGATAAATCCAATATTGATAATGAGGAGATGCTACCAATGGTTTGAGGAAGCCCCTTAAGATTTTCACATTCTTCTAACAATAACTCAGTCAAATGCTTCAAGTCGCCAAGTGTTGTTGGTAGTGATTCAATGGACTTGCAATAAGATAAGTCCAAGCTTGATAATGAGGAGATGTTTCCAATGGCGTGAGGAAGCTGCTTAAGATTTTCGCATCCTCTAAACTTTAATTTGGTCAAATGCTTCAAGTCAACAATTGTTGTTGGGATTGATTCAATGGACTTGCAATTAGATAAGTTCAATATTGATAATGAGGAAATGCTTCCAATGGTTCGAGGAAGCTCCTTTAGATTTTCACATTCTCCCAACTTTAACTTGGTCAACTGTTTCAAGTCACCAATTATTGTTGGTAGTGATTCAATCGACTTACAATAAGATAAGTTCAATATTGATAATGAGGAGATGCTTCCAATGGTTTGAGGAACCTCCTTAAGATTTTCACATCCTCCCAACTCTAATTTTGTCAAATGCTTCAAGTCAACAATTGTTGTTGGTAGTGATTCAATGAACTTGCAATTAGATAAGTCCAATATTGATAATGAGGAGATGTTTCCAATGGTTTGAGGAACCTCCTTAAGATTTTCACATCCTCCCAACTTAAGTTTGGTCAAATGCTTCAAATCAACAATTGTTGTTAATAGTGATTCAATGGACTTGCAATAAGATAAGTCCAATTTTGATAATGAAGTGATGTTTCCAATGGTTTGAGGAAGCTCCTTAAGATTTTCGCATCCTCCCAACCATAGTTCGGTCAAATGCTTCAAGTTAACAATTGTTGTTGGTAGTGATTCAATGGACCTACAATAAGATAAATCCAATATTGATAATAAGGAGATGCTTCCAATGGTTTGAGGAACCTCCTTAAGATTTTCGCATCCTCCTAGTTTTAGTTTGGTCAAATGCTTCAAGTCACCAATTGTTGTTGGTAGTGATTCAATGGACTTGCAATTAGATAAGTTCAATATTGATAATGAGGAGATGCTGCCAATGGTTTGAGGAACCTCCCTAAGGTTTTTGCATCCTATCAACTTTAGTTTCGTCAAATGCTTCAAGTCACCAATTGTTGTTGGTAATGATTCAATGGACTTGCAATTAGATAAATCCAATATTGATAATGAGGAGATGCTTCCAATGGTTTGAGGAAACTCTTTAAGATTTTCACATTCTTTTAACAATAACTCAGTCAAATGCTTCAAGTCACCAATTGTTGTTGGTAGTGATTTCCTAGACTTGCAATAAGATAAGTCCAATCTTGATAATGAGGACATGTTCCCAATGGTTTGAGGAAGCTTCTTAAGATTTTCGCATCCTCCCAACCGTAGTTCGGTCAAATGCTTCAGGTCACCAATTGTTGTTGGTAGTGATTGAATGGACCTACAACAAGCTAAGCTCAATAATGATAATGAGGAGATGCTTCCAATGGTTTGAGGAACCTCCTTAAGATTTTCACATCCTCCCAACCTTAGTTCGGTCAAATACTTCAAATCACTAAGTGTTGTTGGTAGTGATTCAATGAACTTGCAATGAGATAAGTCCAATATTGATAATGAAGAGATGTTTCCAATGGTTTGAGGAACCTCCATAAGATTTTCACATCCTCCCAACTTTAGAATGGTCAAATGCTTCAAGTCAACAATTGTTGTTGGTAGTGATTCAATGGACTTGCAATTAGATAAGTCCAATATTGATAATGAGGAGATGTTTCCAATGGTTTGAGGAAGTTCCTTAATATTTTCACATCCTCCCAACTTTAGTTTGGTCAAATGCTTCAAGTCAGTAATTGTCGTTGGTAATGATTCTAAGGACTTGCAATAAGATAAGTCCAATATTGACAACGAGGAGATGCTTCCAATGGTTTGAGGAAGTTCCTTAAGATTTCGACATCGTTGCAATAATAATTCGGTCAAATGCTTCAAATCACCAATTGTTGTTGGTAGTGAAGTCAGTGAGGAACAATTGTAAAAGTCTAAATGCATTAACAAAGTCATGTTTATAAGAAATTCTGGTATGAACAAAAGGTTTTGACAATTTGGCAATTGCAAAATAGTTAAACCAACAAGGTGTCGCATGGATTCAGGAAGTTGCGTCATGTGAGAACTTATGTTGAGCCATTTCAATTGGTTAAAATGTTGTCCGAAACAAGATTGTATGAATGTTTCATTAGCTCCTTCCATGATAAACATTCGCAATTTCCTCATTTTTTGAAATTTTGATGCTACTACTTGTTGTGGAAGTTCTACATTTTCGGGCAACCAAATGGCTTGAATATTTGAAGTGACCTAAAAACCAACAAAGCACCATACCAAATTAGTTTTAAAAATGCATCATTAACTTATATGCATTACCATGAATTGAGTTAGATTCATATATACATCCAACACTTCACACAATGTTGATTGAATCACCAATGTGTACAATTGATGGATGAACATTTGAGGATGAAGGAATTACCGTCTCATTGAGAAGGACCATTCTTCCTTCTTCCTTGTCCCAAATCCTACTTTGATTACCACGTTCATAACTAGAATCTTCTTTTACAATTTGTCGACCCATATCACGTAATTGATCATGCATCACCAAATTACCTTTGTCATTCACCTTGACAAGTGATCTATCTTTCAAATTTTGCAAACTACTCATCGATGAATCTTGTGATGAGACCTTCCATATTTGTAATGCTTTTTGAATTGTGAGCCCCGTTTCAAATTCAAAGTTGGCTTCTGAAAAAGCAATATCTATAAATGTTTCTCGTTCTTCATAGGCTAGGTCAAATTTTGAGTTATATTCTGAAAAAAAACAAGCAATATCTAAAAACATTTCTTGTTCTTCATGGGCTAGGTCAATATAACAAATCTTTAGTCGCCCCCAAAGCTTATCATTTTCAATACGATCCCCACCAAGAGGTTTTGCATTTTTCAACCGTGATAAACCTTCTTTCCATTCTTGTGGATTTCTTTTGGTAGAGAGCCAAGAACCTATGACCTCAAGGGATAATGGTAGCCCTTGACATGCATCTACCACCTCACTTGTGATGGATGCAAAATCATGGGGAGGTGTTAACTGTTTAAAAGCTTTCAAAGAAAAAAGCTCCATTGCTTGTTCTTCATTGAGTCCATCCATTTGAAACTTCCCATCTTTAGGTGTAAAATTTTCAAAATCTTTCCAATTTCGCCCTGTCATAATTATTCTACTACCATTTTCACTTCTTTTGATGCCATCTATGTCGTCACCAAATAGCTCAATTATTTGAGTCTCTTTAACATCATCAATGACCACAAGTACTTTCATTTCTGTCCAACATTCTTCAAAATATTTAAGAAAAGTTTCAGGATCCTTTAATTTCCAACCACATAAATCCATGATGATTTTCTTTTTAACTTTCACAATGCTCTTTTCTTTAACATTTTCCAAGAAACTTGATTTCTTAAAATCAACATGTATTTGATGGTAAAGTTTCTTCACCAATGTTGTTTTCCCAATCCCACCCATTCCAACCACAGCTAGGATATGGTTGTCCACAATTTTCCCCTTAACCTTGGCAATCGCTTCATTGAGCCCAATCACATCTTTTGGCAATGTTGGTAGGCTTGCATGCTTCAATAGAAAATCCTACATCAACACAAACTCATTTAATCCTTGCAACCCATAACTTGTATTTTGCTAAATACAAAAGAAAAGCATTAACTTTTCATTGCCATAACTTTGCCCATTAAGACTACAAGCTACAATCTATCTTTTCTAAGTTCACAAATTTTTATAGCTACAATCAACTTTCATTGACAAAAACAATAAGTGAGATCCTACAATCTATCTTTTCTAAGTTCACAAATTTTGATAACTATAATCAACTTCCATTGACAAAAACAATAAATGAAATCCATAAAATCCCATGAGGAGTCTAGAAATATAAAAATATGAAGGTTGGCCTTTGGGTGAAAAGGTTTAAAATTCTTTAAATTCAGTATACAATGTGCTTTGATAAAAAATATGCACATTGCAAAAAATCTTTCAATTTGGGTTGGTCTCATTTGAAATTGTTAATTTGCCTTACCCATTTGGTACATTCCAACATGCTACATGAACTTTGCAACTTCTTTTATGCTAGAACATTGAAAGCATAAACATTAATCAATTTGATAAATTGTTAATCAACATGGACATTGGCAAATCAACATATTCAATTCTAACAAATATTAATCTCCAATAATTGTAAGTTGGACAACAATTATTACCTTTCGACACTCCTCCAAAAATTGCAAAAGCATACTATAACTTGGATGGTTTTGATCAGGTGGCTTGCAAACACTAAAATGATCACAACCTTCGACTCTATAACATTTGTGTCCTGGAATTTGGGCTGGTCCATATTCCACAATCATACCCTGCAAAACCAAATATTTTCCAATACTATTAAGTTTCTATACAATAGTATTTGAATGATAACCATCCATTACACAATTGACAATGCTCATCACTTACCACATTATCATCAATAGGTTTGGTTTCAATGAAACCATGAATGTTTGTGCAACTTGCAAGTGTATTAAAAAAATCAGTTGATAAATCTGCTGCCTTGGATTTGGAGGAATCAATATTTTCCAAAATGATTGCTTTGACTTTGGCCAATTGCTTGGAGTGCAAATTGATTTCACATTGTTTACAAATATACTCAATTAACTGTCGTGACCCAACATGTGGTACAGCATAAAAGGCCACCCCTGCCATATTTTTTAAAAAAACATTTGCCTTTTCAACACCTGTTTTCCCTAGATTGTTAAAATGTCGTTGTTGAGATATCTTATGAATTTCAATGACCAAGCTCTCGATGACAATACCACCAAAGCTGTGCCCTACAAGCACAAAGGGGTGTTCTTGGCCCAATTTCCACTTGGAACTGTAGATCAAGATCAAACAAGTACAACATCAAATAATCACATAATAGCCATGTGTGGCATTCTTTCAACAATCAATATGCTAAGATCTATGCTCATTGCAAATTTGGTACATCCCACAAGTTCAAGTACATGCCTCTTGTATGTTCAAGACCACAAAACTTGTAGCTTGCACATAAACACATTAAAAAGAACAATCTACAATGGAATTTACTGTTTGGATCTAAACTCCTCACCCCTTTGTCTTCCACAAAGCCATGCCTCAAAAAAATTACAACATATTTGAAGCACCCATACTAGTACCTAGTTTGTAATTGTAGAATATAATTAATTTGTGTGTGTTAAATCCTAAATCCACGCAATCTTTATAACAAATAGTTGGAAATATTGCAGCAGACAAATATAGGTTCTTAATCAAACCTGGTCACCACGCTTTGCACCAAATTCTTTGCAATATGTGAAACATCTTCCGTATTTCCAAATTCATGCGACTTGGATTTGGTGGCATATGCATCGTAGGAGAGGAGCAAGATTCTGACATTGTTGCCCAA
>Ga0209611_10004841_pt1 | contig 22861 bp, 12 predicted proteins | sample S1TSphgellanicum_3_FD_187693 | JGI IMG/M metagenome (GOLD analysis project Ga0209611, IMG submission 187693) | Host-associated microbial communities from peat moss isolated from Minnesota, USA - S1T2_Fc - Sphagnum magellanicum MG (SPAdes) (version 2) | ecosystem: Host-associated > Plants > Peat... | reverse complement strand
TCCTGATTCTCAAGCAGCAAGAGTAGAGAAGATCACAGACAACACAAAACTGTAACAAAATCCACGTATGTAACAAAGCTCAAAGCCTTAAAGCCAAAGCTTGGCATCATCCTTCTTCATCACCAGTAGTTTCAAAATCCATGCACAACAAAAAGAAAGCTCATCTGGTCTTTCCTGATTCTCAAAGCAGCAAGAGTAGAGAAGATCACAGACAACACAAAACTGTAACAAAATCCATGCATGCAACAAACTCAAAGCCTAAAGCCAAAGCTTGGCATCATCTTTCTTCATCTCCAGTAGCATCAAAATCCATGCATAACAAAAAGAAAGTTCATCTGGTCTTTTCTGATTCTCTTCCACAGAACCCATAGCTAGCTAGCTGCATGATGAATGGATTGTAGAGGAGTCTCAGTAATGAAATCCTTGAAGATCATAGACAACACAAAAACTGCAACAATCTCCAGCAATGACAAAGCTCAAACCCAAAGCTCAATTGTCTTTCTTCATTACCAGTAGCATCAAAACCCATGCACAAAATGCTCCTCTGTCTGTTTTTCCTGATTCTTGAACAGTTCACAGAACCTGTGGCTAGCTAGCTGAATGATGAATGGAGTAGAGGACCCAGTAATCTTGGAATCCTATTGTGCTGCTGCTGCAGCAGCAGCAGAAGATCACAGACAACACCAAACTGGAATAAAATCAATGCAACAAGACTCAAACCCTAAACCCAAAGCTCAATCATCTAACTTCTCTTCAAGCTTGTCAACATCTTTCTTCTTTCAACATCTTATTTCTTCTTTGCATGAGAGTAGATCTCTGGCTTTGTACAGAAGTTTTTTTCCTTTCAATTTGTGTAAAGGGTTTTTTGTACAAATTTTTTGGTGACCCAGTTTTGTGGGTGCTTTGTTATTGTTGAGGAATTTTGCGCCCCAGGAATTGAGAGGAAACAAATGTATGTCCCAGCAAGAGCTTCATGTGTTTCACAACATTTTTGGAGTGAAAAATTTTCTTGGGTACTTTGTGCAGCAGCAACATGCAAATTTGTTCCATTGATTCCATTGAGGAACAATCAAGGTTTCTGCAATTCAGGATTCCATTTGCTGCACTGTTTGACTTTAGTTTCACGATGAATTGGCTGAATTGTTTTAGACTTCATTGAAAAAGAAACATCACATTGAGCTGTACTGTGCTCTTTCAGACAGTGCATTGCAGGCTGAATTCTTGTTCAGATTTCATTGAGGAACTTTTTACTGCACTCTTTGGATTCAATTACAGGTTGAATTTATTGTTCAGCCTAAACCCTAAACCCTAAACCCATTCATGAACATTGCAAATTGCTGCACTCTTTGATTCAGTGACATTCTGAATTGTTCAGACTCCATTGAGGAACTTCATTTTGCTGCTGCACTCACTCTACAAGCTGCTTTGCATTTCAGCTGTTTAAGCTGTCAGATGGACAATGAAACAAAAATGTTGTTGCAGCTTATGATCCAGACTCTCCAGCAGGCATGAACATTGAACAATAAACAAACTTGAGCAATGACCCAATACAGGATTTTTGGCAATCTCTGTAGTTCTAGAGCATACAATCTTGGAGCATCCAACACAACTATTGCAAGCACCTCAATTGTGTTGCAGCAGCATGAATCCTCTCCATCCCAGACCTAACATCCTGCTACATTTCCAGACCTGTTTTCTCTCTCTCTCTCTCTCTCTCACACACACACACACACACACACACACACATTAATGTTGTGCATGTTTACAGGTTCAAACTCAAAGTATATACCCACTAGCCTTTATCTATATACATCTACTTACCTAGTACCTAGTCACCTATTTACTTACGTACCTACTTACCTATGTATAGGACCTATTTTCTCACATTATGGGTTACCAAGGTGAGACCCAACATCAACCCACTAGCCCTTATCTCCATGCATCTACTTACCTAGTAGTCACCTATCTACTTAGATACCTACTTACCTATGTATAGGACCTATTTTCTCACATTATGGGTTACCAAGGTGAGACCCAACATCAACCCACTAGCCCTTATCTACATGCATTTACTTATCTAGTAGTCACCTATCTACTTAGGTACCTGCTTACCTATGTATAGGACCTATTTTCTCACATGATGGGTTACCAAGGTGAGACCAAACATCCGTTCATCAACAAACCTTAAAAATTACTACTAGGCCTAACTATCATTATATTAAATTTTTTTGTTGTGTTCAATTTCATCTTTCACATTTGGGTGTATCACATTGAACTTTTGGAATTTGAATAACTAGTTTGTTATAGTAAACCAATTTGACATGGCTATGTCAAGGTAGATATATTTTATTGGAACTTCAATTATATGATGAATTATCAATTCATGAAATTTGTTGAATCGTGAATTTCAATTTCATGTGTTGTTTCATTTAAAATGATGTGTCAATAGATTGCAATACATCTACAAGTTTATAGTTTATGTAAATTGGTGTAATGCAAGGCTCCACCAAACATCATGCTTTTGTTATGTATGCCATATAAAACTCCACCAACTTGTGGGGGTCTATTTTCAGTAATTTTCTTTTGGGCTCTAATTTTGGATGTGTAATCTCCCCCTCCAAATCTATTAACCCCTAAACACTTCATCAGCCAAAAATGACTTTTTTTGGAATTTGAAATCAATATAGTAATTTTTCTCCAATGATTTGTGTTTCCCTCATCAATCTAATTATGACTTATTAGCTGCCTTGCTTGAAAAGTAGTTGAACAGAAATTAAGACGAACCAAAATAACGTCCAATCTTTTTTCTATATTGAATAACAAACTATTTTTTTTATCTAGATAAGTTTGCGTTTTAGATTTTTGCATTTTTTTAATGGGTAATTTTTCATAAAAGAAGGACAATTTTTGTATAGTTTGTAATTGTTTGGAAAAGTTAGATTTTTTTTTTTGTTTTTTTTTAAGCTTTAAAATAATGGCTTTTTGTTTTTGAGTAAGTTTTTTAATCTACCAAACATTTTCTGAAATTTGACGACAAGTTTTAAATCTTGGTGCAGGCATATGAAGTTAAATTGGTTTTTTTAACCATTGCAGATAACGGGAATCGAACCCATATCCTCTGCTTGGAAGGCAGATAATCTACCTTTAATCTATATCCGCCTAAAAAAAATTATCTTTTTTCATTTCTTTTTCCGAGCTTTCGTTTGCATAGTAAATTAATATTAGGTTGATTATTGCTTACTTCAAGTTTATAATCTTATTGAGATTCAAAGGCAGCTAATAAGTCATAAAGCTAAAATCAATTTGAATTCTAGGACGTCTTTTTCAATATCCTATGTTCATGTTGCCTTTGAACCATTGAAAGGATTTTGCCCACTTTGTCTTTCCTTGAATATCACCAACTCAATTTTCTTTCACATATGAATTTCCATTTGTACATAATTTTAGCTTTCATGGATCATGAAATTGCATTCAATCATCCAATTCACTATTCCAATCTTTTGGATCCAACTCATTAACTCCACTAGCATTAATTCATGGGAACATGATAAGCAACCATGACAAAATTAAAAGATGATTAAAGAGTATTGTTTTGTGGGTCAATCATTTCAAATACTAATTGGTTATCAATTAACACATCAATCTTTTTAATTAGCATTAATAAAATAAATGTTCATGGGCATTTCAAAATATGGATAAGGAAATATACATCTTTGACTAAATTGAATACTCAATTTTGTTATTTCCTTTGAAAAAGGTATAATCAAATGAATTGCTATTCATATTAAAACATTCATCCATGTGTATCATGAAGGTATCAAATTTTGCTAAGGTTTCACTAAAAAAACATTCAAACATAATGTCCACATTATGGAAATAAATATGCAAGGGGAAATACTTGGTTTTGAATTAGTTTGTGAAGAAGTTTGAGTGATAATGAAATACAAGGTGTGATTATTCTTTGTTCCAACAAGGAGGATTTTTGTACTTTGAATAATTGTTCTTTCATTTGAGTACCATTTTTGAATAAGATATGTTCTCATTTGCTACAAGTTGTGTGCATTTAGAAATTCTTAAATTGATTTAATGAAAGTGTTTTTAGTTACGTATCCTATGATTCCATTCAAGATTTCATATTGGACCTACCTGCAACGATGACGAAAACAATTAGTGCAATGAATGGCATGAATGCAAAGAACAAGAAAGATTATTGTAGTTAAACTTTGAGTTCTAGTATGTTGTTCTAATGGAGGTGTTGGAATAGAACCTTCAAAAAATTTACTAAATTGATCACACTAATCAATTCTAATGAACATATTATTTGCATTCATGTGTTCGTATGTTCTTGTGAGATTGAAATTGTTGTCAAATTGTTGTTAGTACAAATGGGATGTTAAACCCTTGCGGTAATTTGTTTAAACAAAGGTTTGCAAATCACATGAAACATGCTTGAAAACCCATCAAGGTCAGTGCAATTACTTCACTTGTGACATTTCAAGGTGTGTGGCACTTGTACAATTAGTCAAATGTGTGTCAAGATTTTGAGTGTGTGTAGATAATATATATCTTGTGGAATTTGTGAATATAAGTGGTATGAAACAAGTTGGTGTATGGTTAAAAAATGTTTGGACATGCTTTGACATACATAAATGCAAGCATGGAACTTCAAAACAAAAATCAAAGCAATACTTATTAGAAGTTTTCTACAATGATGAAATCCAAAATTATGGTGAAATAATTATTTCAAGGTTGTAGTTGTGTTTTTGTTCCATTTGTTATAAGAAAAGTGTAATGACAACAATGTTGTGCAAGGTATGAAGATGTGAAAATTGTGGTCATTTTACAAGCAATGTGAACTAGTTTTAAATGGATCAAGTAAAGCAATAAAAATGAATTAAAAATATTTATGAATGTTTGGGAAATGTATTACCATTTATAGTGTGAAATTCTTGCTAATATGAAAATGTTAAAAATGTGTGGATGCTGAATCATATGTAAAGCACACCATTATAATATGATCTAGGTTAACTAAACATATACCTTTTAACATCTAACCATATTTTATATATTATTTTATCTTGCCAAAACTATATCCTTTTATCCAATTGAACTCATGCTTTCAAATTGATTTTAGTTATTACTAAGGCCAAAGTGCTTACATTCTTGTTCAATTTGTTGCATTTTTTTAAAAAATTATTTTGTATGGTGTGAGTGCATTGTCCAATTTTGTAGACTTGTATTTAGTTTTAAGATCATGTACATCATGCCCATTTGATACCAAATTCACTAGTTATAATTAATGAATTTGTGAAATTTCAATTAAGCTTGTGTATGATTAATGTAATATTAAAATTATTAGCATTCCACAACAAACACAATGCCTTTGAATGTTATCATGTTCCAAAATATTTGATGTGATCATGTTCATGCATCAAATGTATATCTCTTGATGAATAATATCCTAGATGATTGTGGATGTCATGTGATGCCAACCTTGACTTGAACTAAAGGATTAAAAATATTTAGTTATTTGATCAAATATTAAATCCTACATGGCCAATTTGGATGGCTCAAACCAGTGTTGCTTGGTTATTGATTTTTTCAAAACTGGCCACATAAGGGTTTTTGTCTTTTTAGGATTACACGTGTTATCAATGTCAATTTTTTAAATAAAAAGGTTGATTATCAATTTCACTATCAAAATAATAAACTTGGTTATCAATTTACTTAGTTATTTCTTTTAGCAATAACCACGTGTTATGCATAAGATTCAATTATCAAATAATTGCCTTGAAATCTAGTGGTTATAATGGTCAAGTGGCTTTTTTATTTATTTATTGGGTTGGTTGTTTTCTTTTGTCTAGTTTGCATGATATAAAGAATGGTCAACTTTACTAAAAACATTTAGCACTTCAATGCACCAATCAACAAATAAAGTAGAACTTGAAAAAAGATGATAAGCCAATATGAGACATATATATACCAATAAAACAAAAACCACAAAGTTTGTAATTAAGTTGAAGGCAACAAATAACGTAATCATTTTTGAGCCAAAGGTTTTCTTTGCAACATAAGTTCAATGAGTGCCCTTTATAGCTAAAGATCATTCCTCCATAGAATACTATCCATGCATTATGGTAGGACACACACCAAGACTATAACAAGTTTGTCAAGGCATGAAAGATGTGAGTCAAAGGGAACTGAACTATACAAAAAAGGTTTTATAAATCATTTTTTTTCAATTTAGTAGTAAACTTGACATTGCATCATCAACACATTCTAAAGAAGAACTTAAAATACAAAATATGGTGAGACAAGGGCATTATGTTGTCAATTTCCAATTTCTTTTAAAAATTTAATTTTTAAAAATTTGTTCATAGTGCATATTATGTTTGAGTCTTCCATACCTAAAATATTTTGTATTTAGGAAGTGATTATGTGAACATGATGCCTAGGGAATGTTATTTCTTTAAAAATATACATTCGCCATGAATTAAATTCTTCATAATTATTGTAGTTGTGTTTTGGCACCTTACAATGGCTTTAACTACCACTTGAAGGTATCAACAATGTTATTTTGGATCTATTTAGAAAAATAATTCAACTTGAACATCTTGCAAATAGATAAATTCTTGAAAAAAATTAGATTAAAAAACCCCCAAATCAACACTCCCCAATCCAACCTTGCTCATGTGTGATTTTGAAAGCAAACACAAAGGTTTTTCAATTTCATCCTAACTATAAACATCCCCCAACAAAATAATAAACAAATCAATCTCAAACTTGTCAAACTTGTCAAATTCGGGAAAGTAAAACCACCTTTCAAATATACAATAACGAACATGATTGCCTATTAACATGAATATAATATCCAAACTTAGCCATTGGAGGTTGTAATGCAAAAAAGAAACTCCAGAACTTACAACTTATTAACATTGAAGTTAAATGAGAACATTATGATATGTAGCAATTACAAAATGGCAAAACTCAATTGGGTGTAGTCACAATACAACAAGCCAAAAAAGGGTGTCGGATCGCAAAGAAAAACAATCAAAATTGGATCAATATTTATGTTTTACCATTTAAAGCCATGGCAATCATGGCAAGTTTTTTTCTTTTCATTCATATGAATGTTAAATAATTCAAACCAAAAATCTATTTGTGAAATTTTAAGTTAAAGTTTTAATTTAAGACCCCTAAAAGTGCATAGCAACGCATTAGACAAGAGTCAATTTTGCAAAGGACTATCAAAAGGACTTGTATAATAAGACACATTTGATGGGAAAAAATTTAAGAGGATAAAGACCTATTAACCATATTTAAAAAACACTCATACCCTAAAATATGTGGAATTCTAAAACTTTAAAAATTCAAAGAACTTTCCAAAATTGATCCAAATTTTTAAAATTTCAAAAGTCCTTTGCCACACATAAATGGGTTTAAATGTACATGATGTGTTAAGAAAAGTTGTATTTTATCATACAAGAAAACATAAAAATGTAAAAAAAATAAAAAAATGGTTATGATTTCAAATTATTATCATTTTAAAAGATGAAACACTGAATTTAGAAGAAATCAACACACTTTCAAATTTTCATATTTATTAAAAAATGATGAAGAAAAAAACATGTCATGTACATGGATAAATATAAAAATTTATTATAACAAGTTGCAATAAAAATTTATTCCAAAATTCATTCATATGAAAAGTTTTTTTTGGGAAAAACAACATGTAGTCTTTTTTTTCAATAATCATGTTGGCTCATTGTATCTCATTTGCACCCAATTCTATCAAAATTTTCAACATGGAGTTATGAATTTAAACTTGTTAGTGAATTTTCCATGTATAATGCGATACACTAAATCTCATACTCACAAGTCTTATGTTGTTTTTCAAAAATATAGACATAAGAAAAATATGATTTGAGGCTTGAGTAGGACAAGCATTTTTACCCAAACCACATGGATTTATCAATATGACCTCTACAAAATCAATGTAGGCACTCTATCAATATTCTTGTCTTCTTTATAATACCTACCCAAATGAAGACAAACAAATAGTTGATGAAGTAATTCCATAACCTAATTCTATAAAATTTTAAAGGAAAAAAAAATATAAAGAATTATTTTCAGTATGACAAGCTTATTCTAATAAAGCTTGAGATAATTAAGGCTGAACTCATGTTTAAATGATGAAAGTCTTTAGCCAAGTTTCCATTTTCACATCCTTTTCCATAGCCCTTGAACCTTCTTGTTGTTGCCCCATCTTTCTACCTATGTTCTTTAATCTACCTTTGTCTTTGTGATTCTATTTATTCTTATGTTTTTGCCAACACCAACATCCTACCAACACCACACCACCTTAAGCACAACTACAAATGTACTACAATCATAACATTACTAAAAATGGACATGAATTTCACAAATGAAATACATTTAATTTTTCAACTCAATTTCTCAAGGTGAGGAAGAACTTACAATATCAAAAACTAAAGTACTTAATCAAAACTTCATTAGATGTTGATCTTCATTGCCATTTGGAACAAACCTAATAACAAGGCATGCACCAACCATACAAAAAAAAAATTGGATTGTCCAAAAAAGGGCAATGAATTGCATATTATGAAAAGTGAAGAAATGTTCAATGAATTTCCACTTAACAAAAAATATGTAAATTAACAATTGCAAACTCTAGAAATAAAGATTTTGAACTAAAATGCATAAAAATATCATTAGATTCAAAAGTAAACCATTTTATAACAACAATAAATCCTTCAACCCCTACATTGCCACAATCATTTCTTGCAAATTTCCAAGGCACTTTATAAAAAAATCATCACAACACAAGAGTCTTGCATAAAACCAAATTTAACAATAATGTGTAACTCATCACACTACAAAAACCAACCAAAATCAAAGAGCTCAAATTCAAGTACACAAATTCTAATGAATGCAAACATCCAAAATCAAACAAAGGCTATGAAAAAAATATGCAAGTGTGTTTTTAAATCATTTACTTGGTAAGGCCCACTAATGTCATCAACTCCCAACAATATCTATAAATAAATATATAATCACATGCCCAAATTGACACCATGATAACAATTTAAGGTCATTTAATCCTGCAAATATGATGATTTAAAAAGTTGATTTGAAATCATCAATCAAAAAGGTGCATCTACAAAATGGAAGCAATGTCCCACTAACAAGATACAATAATTTTTCAGTTATACACTAAGGTCTTAGTCTCTTTCACCTACATCAAGAGATCCCCATGGACACAATTTTGTGAAAAAATAAATCATTTAATGTACCTTCTCATTTTTATAACCTAGATACAATCCAAGAATTTGTAGGTTTGTAGTAGCATAAATTACATCACTAAATGTGTTCAAGACATAATAACCAACTATCCATTGTCTCTTGGACATCATTTGAAGATGTTTAAAGTTGAAATGTTACTGAGTAAGACCATAGTTGATGCCCTAAATCCTTGAACAAAAAACTTTTAATGCATGAACAACTTCAAACCAAATGCATGGAAAGCAAGCACATGGCTTGAAATCACATACATGCAACATTAGGTCAAAGATTCAAACATAGAACATATGAATTATACAATCAAGTTATTCACTTTGAACATCCATTTGATTTCAACTCAAAGCATTATCAATGTTGTTCAATTTAATGTGAGGACAACTAATGCCTTCAAATGTAATGATCTATGATAAGTTTTCAAGATCAAATGCAAAATTTACACACTTTGAAAAAATCATATTTATTCAACAATAATTAACACAAAACATGTGATATATTGGGGCAAATATAGTTATTTTTAATAATAAGTTGCAAAATATTTCATTCAAAAATTCTTTTATATGAAAAATTGGAAAAGGACTAAAAAAGATTCACAGTCTTTGGTAAAGTAGTCTTGTTGGCTCCTTTAATTGTATCCACACTCAACTACCAAATCTCAATTTGCAAGCACACATTGATAGAAAATGCAACATGAAGGGCATTAGAGAATAATTAAAATTGTTGTGTTTGGTTGACGATACAATGTTTCACCACATGAAACATAGTTTCACAAATTATTTTGCAAATGGCCCATGTTTGAACATTTGGCACACAAGCTTGTAATTCATGGGTCTCTTGTCTTCTATAATATAAATTTATAACATTTTGATATTCTAAGCTTTCTTGGAACATAATTACTTTATTGGCAAATTTGGTCTTTATTGGGGTTTTCAACTTCCAATGTTGCAACTGATGCTCTCTTTCACTCACTACATCCTTTCCCTAATTTCTTGGTCCAAGTTATTGTTTTTTGTAGGGTAGTTATTTGTGTCTACTTGATATTGACCTCTTGAACCCCAACACAAACCTTTGTGTCATTCCATGTATATTGACAAGCATTGTTAAAAGCATGCCCAAAGCAAGTCCTTTTCCAAGGAGCTTGAAGTGTTGAAGGTTCACATGAAATAAAGCTATTGTTGTGCTATTCAAATTGCCTCCTTCAACTTGAACATAGGTAATCACCTTGTCTAGCATGTTGTAAGAAAATAATAGTTCCTTGACTTGTGCTACCATTGTTGCTCTTGCAGTATATGTGGCCTCAAACAAACTCACTATCACAAGAGACTAAAGCCATTCCTTGTGAATAAAGTTAACTACCAATGCAAATGTGTTAAAACTAATTTGAGACATCCATAAATCAAAGGATGTCGTTATTGTAATACAATCATTCAAAGTAGGCAAAACATAATTTTCTATGGTTTTTGCCACCATGGAAGGAACATCATGTTAAACAAAATTATTTTTTATTTGGAAACACAACATATAAACATTATTCCAAACCAAACAATGCAATCAATGACTTTCTATAACACATATCTACTAAACCAAATCCTTCATGAATTTCTTTTGCATCACATCTTCTTTCTTATATGGATTAATGCTTGCAAAGTGGTCAAATATGGCTTGACCAAACAATTAGATGTTCAATGCTCACATGCTTCTTTATCATAATAGTCCCATGATTTTTATTATAGGGTGAAAACATATTAGGGGGGGCCACTTTGGGCACTTTCACGACATGTATGTAATGTATATTTATACAAAACGTGTTGCATTTAATTTTGGGTTTCACTTTTGGAGTTTGGGCTTGATATTTTGATTTTCGCAAAGTTAATGATATCTAATATTATTTGAGAAAAATATAAAAAATTTAAATAGTAAATTCAAAAAATTAATGGGTATATTTATGTAGTATAATAAAACATGTTTTTGCTTTTGGATTACACTAGGTTTGGGTTTGAATTAGTCAACCAAAAAATGTTTGAAATGAAATTTTTTAAAATGACCCACCTCACATAGCTTATTATCTTCCATTTGAAAATGATAGTTTATCAAAATGTTAATTTATCACATACTTGTGGTCATTGCCTTCAAAAACACCCATTTGTGATATGATCATTATCAAAATTTTCACATGGTTCACAAATTTATTCAAATCATATGGAATCATAATGTTTAATAGATATTACAAATTTCATAAATACTAAAAATCATTTCAATCATTTTTTGAGTATATTTGCATTTTTTAGTACATAGTGACGTACATTTTTTGTCACAAATATATTTTAGAATCGCACAATATAAATTGAAAAAATGAATTTTCTTTTTGACTGAATTCTTTGTGTTGTGGTCTACCATATTATGGAAAAATATGTTCCAAGATTACCTGGTTGAAATTCAAACATGGACACCCTTGGAAAAGGGTACAATGTGATAACATTTTTGGCATGTAATGTGTTTTCACCATGTAAGTGACCAACCCCTTCATTTTTTTTATGTTACTACCAAAATTGTAAACTTAGGAAAAACAATGGCTCATTGTACATTGTATAACCATGGACATGGCAGTTTTACCATGATGAAGGTAGCTAGCTACCAAGAAGGAAAATAGGTAAATTCCAAGATAAGAAAGCAAATAGTTCATGGGCTACCTTTTGGAGGGTAGACCTATCTTTTGTCCAAAGAAACTAAATTATTCCAAAAACACGATAAACACATTGAAATGAAAGGGGGGTTGGAAGTAACTACTTTCCAAACCTCGGATAATACCTGCTTATGGTCAAAATTTCCATTCTAACATTCTTTTGACCTAGATAAAGTTATTGCCCTCCTCTGAACCACTTATAGGTCTATTGTTACCATCTTGCAACAACTTCCATTATTTTCTAGAAACTCGTTTAAATAACATAAATGAAAAAATATTAAATTGATATGAAAACTATAGTTTTTTACATCAAACTAACTATTATTGTCAAATTTAAAAGGTTGTGAAAAAAAACCTATTTTAAGGTCCATGACCTTCACATAAATGCACTTTTTTTTTCACACCAAAATACTTCCTCTTCATTCCTCCAAAACAACATAAAGATACATCATTGAAAATCAACCAAAAAAATTAAAAAATTCCCAATGAAAAAATGAACCCAATCGATAAGAACAAACCAAAAGTGGTTCCCGACCACAGAAGGGTTTCTTTTATCCTCCTAATTAGATAGATGGATTTCTTCACTATTTTAATATACTCCATAACACCAAACAAGGCCCACATTCACCCAAATCTTATCTTAATCTTCCCCAAATCTCCTGTAGGTGATTAGTCACCAAACCAACCACAAATCTATCTAACTACCCAAATAGCTTCATCCCTCTTAATAAATAGGAAATGGTAAGTGGAAACCTACCACTACTAGCTAGGAAATTATTAGGATGCCCATTAACAAATTAACCTTTTATTCCAATCTAAAATTATTTTTGATTATTCTACCTTAGGACAATAACTATTGCCATGTGATGGTAACTATTACCCTATGATGGTAACTACCATTAGGTAACATACACTTCATTATTTGTGTACAATATCAAGAGTTCTTTCAATAAAATTATTAACCACAAAAAAAGACCAAAGGAGAAAAACCTTGTTGTGAGGGAGCCAAATTGAAAAAATGACTTCCATGCTTGGACCTACAAAACTTGGGGTTAGGTCACACTACTTTTAGTAGGACCTTGTGCATTGAACATTGAAACATCATGTTGTGATCTTGAAACATCAACCCTAATAGTCAAACCATTCATAATCATTTGGTGAAGAAAAAAAATTCATCTTTTGGTCCACTTTGAAGCTTTCTCACGTGTTAAAAAATGGAAGCACATAAGAAATCTAAATAGGCATTGATTAGAGTCCTCCAAGACTTGTCAAATGTGAATAAAAATACATGACCACAATGTGTTTGACACAACACAAAGTTATGATTGTGTCTAAGATCTAGATTACAAAAGGTGCCATAAAACATGCATTCATAAAAACAACATAATAGTTAAAACAAAATATAAAGCTTAAAACAAAACTTCAATCCACTAATGCACGGGATGGGGCTTGTGAATCTCAATCAAATTGTTAAATCCAAGTTCAAAGTTGAGAGCTAAATTGAATTGACATTGATGGTGGCACAAGTATTCAATCTTGTTCCTCCATAATTATTCAACATAAAAAGCTTCAGCATCTTGGCAATTAACATTCAAAGTCAGTAAAGGTGATCTAGTTGAAGATAACAACTAAAAAATAAATAAATTTTAGGATTAAAAATTGACCAAGGAAGGATAGGGAAAGCCTCCAAATTGATTTTTGATTTTTCAAAAAATGATATCCAACCCATAAAGGTCTTGTTGGGTCTATATGAAACACATACCAACTCAAGTAGGTTATTTTTTAATTTTTGGTCAAAATTGGAACTAGCATGTAAATTATTAAAACTTACCATTGAAACCTTGTTGATAATTAATCAATCAATTTCCTAATAATTGACCAAGATTAATTCAAACCATTCACACACATGGAATTATAATTATAACAATCACATTCTATAAGTTTTCAAAATAATGTGTGCAAAAATTCAATAAAATGATTGATGATGTTTGGTAAAATCAAATTTTGAATATTGTATATCCTTAAGAGACTTTGCAATTTATTGTTAAGTTTTGACAACAATTTATCATGTAAAGTGTCATTGCCCAACTTTTTAAAACCATCATGCCATTCTTTCACAATTTTAATCTTTACGTCCACATTTTTTATTTTAGATAGAATGCCAATATCTCACAACTTTTACATAAATAAAATGTCATAAAATACGTTATCATTGTATATCCACATCTTGTTTTCAAATTAATACAAAATTCTTATTACATATAGTAAAGGACATTGTGAAGCATCATTTCATCCATTTGTATCGTCATCCATCCGTCCATCCATTCGGTCATCCATCCATCTTGTCATGGTTTGTTTACTCCGATGAGGTGGAGAAAAAGTGGGATATAAACGCGGCACGGTGGAGAAAGCAATAAGAAAAGATGGCACACATGCCAAAGCCCTACAATGACAGGACAGATGGATGAAATAATGCTTCACATTCGTCATATCATGGTCTGTTTACTCCGACGGGGTAGAGAAAGGGTGGAATACACACACACACACACACATATATATATATAGTGAATTGAAAATTAATAATATTTTTAGCGGATGTCATCAAATTAGAAATAAAATAATCCACCCAACCTAGAATCTGACCAATTTGTTTCATGGTGAATTCTCTCAAAATTATGAGTTAGAACTTTCAAAAAAATAAAAGAGGATCTTTCTTCACAAATTCCCTTTTCTCAAAGAAAAAAATTGCAATTTTTTTGAGAAATGCATCTTTTTTTTTGGTAGGAAAAAATACTTTGTCAAATTTGGACACATGTTTTAGTGTTTGGGACAATTTTTTTTTGTTTTTGCTAATTTTTTATAGTTCGAATATTTTTTTCCAAACATTAAAAAAATTAGTGCTATGTGACTTTTTTGGCATACTCGCATTTAATGATTTTTTAAAAACAAATTTTGTGATTTGTTTAACCAAAAATATGGAAAAGCATTTTGTGTTGTCTGATAAGCTGCTATATGTCGCCTATGACATTTGGTCGTCACTGCGTAATATACTTTTTTGGCACATATGTAATGTATCGTCAAATACACACACACCTGTGCAAATACACACACACTTGTGCATTAGGCACGGGGTTCAAACTAGTACCTAGTTATTAGACTTCATAACACGATATATTAATTATCATATGACACAAAATGTTAATTTTTAAAAAAACCTACAAGTTTGGATCAATCCATGTATATATAATTAAAATTTTGACAAATACATGCACAATTATTACAACATTGCACAAATTCATTGAATGGTGAATTTGAAATCAATATTTTTCCAATCATAATATTTTTGTATCAAATCACATTTTTAAAAAGTAGAATTGGTCAATTGATTAATATGATAACACCCCCTACAAACCCAAGATTGTAAAACAAAATGAATTGCAATTTAATTCTTCTCAATTAAATGGATTATTGCCCATTTGAAATTATTTTGAAGTTGCTTTTCCCCACCATTTTTTATGTACCAATATCATTAACCAATGTTCTAAGAATTATTCAGCATAGATTGGCAATAGGTTTGTAGAATATTAGCAAAAAAATCCCGAAATTAGAAAAGACTTAGTCAAAATGTGGTAGAGTTTTCTTGCAATTTTTAAAAAACTAGCAAATTATTTTTTAAAAAAGGAATTTTTAACAAAATATTTTTCCACCTAAATAAAATAAAATTGGTGGTTTTAGTGTTTTTCTTTGGCAAAATTTTTCCTTGAAAAATATGATGTGGACTTATACAAAGCATTTTCCATGGAAAAAATGACCCAAATTCGTCAAATTTCGAAATAAAAAATTCCAAATCACTAGATTTTTAAGATAAGTTCTAGTAAGTAATCAAGAATACAAAAGAATATATATTTTTTTTCTCTATTTTCATATGTAGTTTATAGCCAAATTTAGCCAAATCATCTTATGGATGATTGTCGATTCAACTACATCACAAAATTGAAAAACAAACCCTTGGTGGTTTACCTTGTAATTACCATTACAAAGTAGTTGTGTTTTTTTTTTTTTTTTCTTTCCAATTTTGTGATGTTGTTCAATTACTAATCATCTAGAAGGATGTTTAGCTAAATTTGGTGATAATAAAAATATGAAATTGAAAAATCTTAAATATATTTTCATATTGTATGCAATTGCAATATTTATGATGATATCTTTAATAATAATAAGTTTGTAACAAAATATTTTTTTGCAAAATGGCAAATATTTGCCACAAAAGAAATCGATGTTATGGGAAAGCATTCCATTTACCCTTTAACCTTGCCCTTTGAGCTTTAATTCAATGTTGGCAAATTCTTAATTTGTAATGTTAAATATGAAGGTTTAAGTTCTTATGATCCAAACTTGAACCATGACCCTTTTGGTGGAACTAATAGAAAATTGGATCATGGAACTAGCCTTTTGCTAAAACCAAAGTCAAAATTGGAACCATGAAAAAACGACTTTTGAACATAAGTTCAATTTTTCTGGGTAAGCAAGTTGAACTTTTTTATAAAAAGTTTGCAACTAGGTTGAATTTTATAAACAAATGATAAATTTAACCTTTTTTAGGGTTGATCCCTATAAGTGATTTTTTGGGTATTTTGGATGGAGTTATTTTAATATATGTTCATCCGAATAGGTGGCAATTAAGATGCACAAAATGTATAACAATTAGTTATAACACATTTATTTATAAATGTGAGTTATAAATCATGTTTAAATTATTATTTTTAACAACAAAAATGTTCATAATTTGAATGTATTTGTGCAACTAAACTAAGGACTCATGCAAGGAGAGTGTTATCAACATGAAATGTGACAGGTATTGTGTGACATTGATGAAAATTAACACTATGTCAATGTAACTTAAGTAAAAGGTGTGATGGACATGTTGCCACAAAGTTGAAAAAATGTGTAATAAATTAGAAAACAACTTCCATTTAAATTTTAATAAAGAATCAATTTACCCTAAGGAAATGACCTAATTGATTTCATCTAGGGGGGTTGAACTCTAATCCTTTTAAGATTCTCCCCAATTGGAGTCGAAAGAAAATCTACAGAAAACAAGCCAACTTAATTTTTAATGTACTATCATTGGCAAAATTTGTTGCACCATCATTTTCTTTTTATCCCTGAAACAATAACCTACCAAAAAACCTAATCAATCCACCCAACCCAACCCAACCCAACCCAATTAGAATTCTACAACAATAAAACAAAAAATGTTTTGAATGTGTAACAAACTTGTAAGAAATGAAACAAACCATGACCCTAAAATTGGGGCATAGATAAATATTCCAAAATGTGGGAAAAAAAACCATACATTCATGCTTAGAAATGTAAGCACAAAACCATCAATCCCCATACATACTAGGACATGGCCATATCTCTAGCTAGTGCCACCTATTGCTTTCCATAACATAATTTCTTTTTTGTCCATTCTTGGGTTATTATGTAGAAGGGAAAGGTTTCAAGCTTGTAAAAATTTTGAGCATGCATTACGATTACCAAGTCTAGATGGAAAGTCAAGTAATTACAAAGCTTAGATTTCATGAAATTGACTATGGAGAAGGTTTTCTCATCCTTCACACTACCCAAGACCATCACAATGGCCAACTCCACAAGCTTCAAGTATTCCAACAAATTAGTAGCCACAATGGCATTGGAGGCCAAACGTCCCCACAATTTTGTTGTGGGGTTATAATTAGGTGGCATATGTAGGGCCCCATGGGAATTGCTCTTCATGGTTATAATAAAAAAGAAGCTTGTTGGTCAAACAAGGTTGGATCCAATAGACTACAACTAAGGTACCGTTTACATCAATTACAGATGTTAGCCTTGAGTGGCAAAATTTAGGTTTCAAAATTGCTAAATGACTAAGAAATGTCAATTCCACATTAAGTGCATCCAATATTGGAGATAAATTATCCTAGTTGCATTCATCATGTCATGGGTGGGGAACCACCTTTCAAGTTCTTTCATAAACCCTTCCACTACATTAGTACATTGGCCCTTTGCAAATTGGACAATAAATCTCCAATTTTCCTTAGTGACCATGTATAAACACATCCAAGACTAAGACATGTTTTATGTAACATAAACGATTGAATTGAAATGCAGCATATTCACCTTGCGTTTGTGGCTACAAGTACTAAACCATGTGGAGAACATCACAAATGTTCTACACCAAGTCATTGAACATCTAAAATTGGGGGTGATCATATCTCTTAAACGGTTCCATATGCATTGCGTACAAATCAATAGTAATGACAATGATAGATGTCATAAGATCTTGTACAAATGTATTTCTACCTTGGCCAAACTTGGACAAGCTTTGCATAGCTTCCAACATGGGCCACACACAATTCAACCTTAGGACAATGTCATAGTCATATAATTGTTCATAGTTTTTTTTTTGCAATTACGTTCCCAATAAAGTCATCACCCATTTTCACCACAAGATTTTAATATTCAACTAAAACTCGTTTTGCATGTTCATGCATGGATTCCATCAAATTTTGACATTCTAAAAAATCTTCAAACTTTTTGTTTGCAAAATTTCTACCAACTTCCCATGCTCCATGTGCCTCTTAGGAGAATGAGAAAAATGGATATATGTGGACTACAATATAAATTCAATTTCTCCAACCAACGTAAGGTTGGAAAATGTCTACACTGCCAAATTGCACCTATGTGCCATGTAGTGGATGCCAATGACAAATGACGCATGTCTATTACACTTGTTTTCAAACCTTAAAATGCCATCACACCATTTGCACCAAATCAAGCCATGGTGCATTTGGTTAACTTTCTTATGATTAGCTTAACTTAGGGGAATTTGGTTGTCCATGATTCATGGATTTTTTTTTGGATTTGCCATGAAGCATTCCTTCTTTTGGAAAGACATGCAACAAGGACCACAAACCTAGCTAGGCTATTCAGTTTCAATGTAGATAATGGTTGTACTTAATGTGGGGTTAGATCTAAAAGGATCAGACCCTTTAATTAGTTAGACTATATCTAATTGTATGCATGAAAAACCTAATCCAAAGGCTAAAGCCTCACCTAAAGTAGCAATCTTGCCATTTATGAAGAACAATAATTAAAACTCGAAATTTGGAAGGTTTTTTAGGGGTGCCATGGTTTTTGGCAAATACATGTAAACACACAACATTAATAGCCAACAAATGATGTAGTAAACACATGTAAACAAAATTACATCAACTTACTAAAAAATGGCTTCAATTATTTAAAAACAAGTTGCACCAACCAATTTAAACAACTTATACTTAGTTTTGAGGCATAGATATGACAAGGTACATGGCATGTAGGAAGGACAAAAACAATACCCATTTTTTTCCCACAACATGTGCTTGAAAACTAGAGCTCCAAGAATTATTTAGAAAGGAAATATACTTCATGTTTTGTTAGTTTTTATTGCATGTGGGAAGATTACGTAGAACATCCCCTTAAAAATTATAGAGTTAGAAGACATATTGTAAACTAATATTCAATTCTTATGGTTTGAAGGTTGATGGCTTGTTGGATTTTTAACATCTATTACATCATTTTGGTTCTTTGTTTGTGTCTTTACAATGTTCCCTCTTTTTGGCAAACCCCATAATTGCATCATGACAATTTTAAAGATTAGTGATGTAATTTTTTTCAAGTGGGTTCACAAAATATGGACATCATGAAGGTAACAACCAAATAATGTACAATAATAGGTTTTGCTTTTGGTATAAGCAAATGCAACATTTCATTTTATTTGGGTATGATATTGAAGGTGAAAAAGAAAAGACAAATTCTTAAAACTAAAATTGTAAATCCATGGTCCCAAATATCAACCCGATAATTGCATACCAACAATTGCTGGAAAACAACGATTGGATCAAACTTATGAGTTTTATGGATGGGGATTCCTTTTGTCTTTCTTGCATGCCATGTACTTTACCATGTAGATAAAACAAAGTAATTGGTCATGGTGTTTACACTCTTGTTAAACATCACCATGATATAAAATCAATAGGTATTTAATGTAATGTTTCAAAATCCAACTTTATACAAAGAAATCTAACATGGTTTTTGGTTTGCAAATTGGGAGCTTAGAAAATTAAAAGGATTTGATGGCACTTTAGGTTGGAGTTACCTTGCCTTTGTAAAAAAAATGTAGAATTGCAAAAATTACATAAAACAATCGAAAATAATGGCACTAAACATTTGGTAACAAGATGACAACAACAACAATAAAATTCAACATGTTCGATTGGAAGTTCTAACTACACATCTATGTTGATGATGTATAGGAGAAGGTTTTGTGCCTAGTACCTTTTGAATTTGAGGGCCCACTCAAGGTCAATAGGCCAAGGGTTAAGGCTCGAAAATTCAAAAGGTACTAGGTACAAAACCTTCCTCTACGTAAAGTCCCCCTAACTTTTTCCCTCCCTTCTTTCTTTCTACTTTCTTTCCACCATCTTTCATTTTTTTCTCACTTTTCATTTTTATTGTTATCAATATGTGGATCTTCCAAAAATTGTCGTCATGATTATTACATATAGGAAATATAAGTTTTTTTTTTTTTTTTTTTTTTGGTGATTTCCTTAGTATCCAAAATGGTGATCTAACATACGAAACAAGTAGAAAATCTTGTATGGTCTTCAAAATTATTAGCCAAATATGGCTGTACACCAAAATATATTTTTTATAAAATGAAATGATGTTTAATAATTTTTATATTGTTTCCTTTATTTCAGTATTAGTGTAAATTGGTTTTTCCATAGATAATAGTTACATAGACCCAAAAAAAAATTATTTTTATTTTTTAATTAATTTTTTTATAGCCAAAATGGCTATGAAACATAAAAGGATGTTGAATTTTTTTGTTTGGTCTTCAAAATGATTATCCAAATAGACTATAAACCAAACTGATTGAAAAATTAAATTAAAATTTTAAATTATTTTCTTTTTGTCTTATTTCAATCCTTCTTTAAAGCAGATTTTCCAAGGATTATGATTACATAGACATAAAGTAATATTTTTTAAAAAATGAAAAGTTAATTCACTTCGAAACCAAAATGGCAATCAAACATAGAAATATAAAAGAAATGAATTGTACTATTCCTTTGTATTTTGAAAGGTACACTATAGCTTGTATTATACCTTTCGAAATATGAAAGGAACAATGAGTGTATTTAATTGTACCTAATGAATTTCAAAAGGTACAATGACAAATTTGGCCTAAGGAGCGACCATATTACACATTACAAAAAAGTTCGCGAGACTTTATGATTGAAAAACTCAGTGTGGAATGTTTAGTGACATTAGTAGCAAATACCTCTTTTTAGACCTTCAACATGTTCACATCAAGGTTAGAACACATGTAAGTCACAATATGCACAAAGTTATCTCCATGTTGCATGAAACATGGAATTTAAATTTATTGACAACTCAAAGCTTGGATTTGTAGACAACTTGGACTTAACATTTTTGAAGAAAATGTTGATTATTGGAAATCAAGCTTACAAAATCTATACATAAATATAAACTAATCTGTTAAATTGCTAATGCCCAAAATATGTTTTTGAATTCTGACACAAACTAGAAAATAAATTGTTAATTGGAATCGATAATCCTAAACCTTGGACAACAACAACAACAATATACATTAGGTACCATCATTTTACAAACACCTAGAGTTGCAAACCCTAAACCTTAACAACAACCCTAGACCCACAATTCAACAATGTAATCACAAAGATTTTGTAAAACTTGCAAGGAATGCACCTTCACACAAAGTAACATTGCTAAAAAACTACAACCCTAACTTATTACAAATTCAAATACTTGCCTTAGAAATTTTGTATGCCAAATTGTCGTGTTAATGGTGGAACAACTAAAATAGAAACCTTTTGATCTTCCCACCACTCACTAAAACATCTTTACACTACACATGCACATGCAACATAACAAGAATGCAAAGAATAATAAAATTGCAAGAAGCTTAAAGGATTGAAGGATGTCATTGTTGCCTTGTACAACATGCATTTCAACATAATGGACAACTTTTTGATAAAGTTCCAAGAAAACCAATCCAATGCTCGTTAAAAGATCAATGAAACCCATAAACTTGAAGATTCATCCATATTTGTAAGGTTCAAAGAGAATCATCTTTACATATGTTTTTCAATTATGTGGTATTATGGATGATTGCTTGTACCGTAGTAGGTACTTTCAAGTTTGGCATTCAAGTCCCAAATAAATATTTTATTTTTCAAAAATTCATTTCAACAATGAAAAAAATAATTTATGAAATTTTCATAACAAATAATAGGCAATTTCTTTGCCATGCTTTTTGGACTTTGAACCTTTAACCCCTAAAGGTTAGACATGCCCAATATTGGTTGTAGTGTAAATTCACATTGTCCTAACATTTAGGAATTAACATAATGAGACTATTTTCCAAAAATATATATATATATATTTTTATTTGTAAAAATGGAGAATGTTTTTTACTAAATTATAAGATAGAAAAATATTGTCAATTATTGTATACATGATTTGCAATGGTGAACTAACCTAGCAAGAAACTCTCAAATTTTCACCAAATTTTATATTTTGTTCTCCTTCGCAAAATTTTATTTATTTTTGACATTTCAAATAAATAATTTCTAAAAAACTTAGTATTTCCAAAATATTTCATTATTGCTGAACCTAAAAAGGGACTATGATATTATCATTCATATATATATAGGTCATTTACATTTGATAGTAAAAATAATATTATTATACAATTGAACATTATACTAATTAATGAAACTAGTGTGCTTG
>Ga0209611_10004840_pt1 | contig 22863 bp, 17 predicted proteins | sample S1TSphgellanicum_3_FD_187693 | JGI IMG/M metagenome (GOLD analysis project Ga0209611, IMG submission 187693) | Host-associated microbial communities from peat moss isolated from Minnesota, USA - S1T2_Fc - Sphagnum magellanicum MG (SPAdes) (version 2) | ecosystem: Host-associated > Plants > Peat... | reverse complement strand
ACATTGCCATAAAAAATCCCGAGCAGGTGAAAGCAAACCAATGGTCCCCCAATTTCTTTTTATTTTTAAAAAAAAAAACTAAAACAAAACAACTTGACAATAATCAGAGATGGTGCTATTAGGGGAGTACCTGGGCTTCAATACTAATTATATTATTTTCACAAATGTTGAAATTTTTCCCAAAAATTTTTTTTCCCTTCCTTTCAGAAAATTTATTTTTCTCAAGAAAAATAATGAATTGGATAAAATATTTTGAAATATATAATTTGTTAAAATGGAATCCTCAAAATTAATGAATTATTCAACAAATGTGTGTCAAAGTGGCCAAGGAACTACCATAGTCTAGAGCCTCTTTCTTACATCCCAAGGTGTACTACTACTACTAACTATGACCCTCATTCCAAGAGTGTAGTAAGCCTTTAAAAAGTGAGCATCAAAAAAGTCTTCGATACTAATATACTCTAATACACTCTTGGTGCCTACTCCATCCTCCACAATTCAATTTTCAACTTAGGGTGCTTAACTCTTTAAAAAAATTCATATTAAGCACTCTTTTAAAAATTCATATAAGTTCCGATGCATCCACCAATGAATTTGGGTTGGTTGAATGGCCATTAGAAACGGCACCAAAATAATTAACGGTTATTTAACCTATATGATCACGATTTGTTTTTTAAAAATCAAAGAACCGCCTTGATATATAATCACGGTTCTCAAACATGTAAGAGCCAATAATCCCATAGTTTTTTCTTTTTTTAAATCTAAGATGAATCAAATAACCTTGTATCAAAAAATGCTCATTCTTTTGTTGATTATTTTTGTGAAAACCGTCGGTTCTTTGACGGTGCTTGGACTTCTAGAACCCAAGGTTCTAGAAGTGCTTGAAACAAATCAAATGACCGCCCAAGAGGGGCGCCCACCTTAACCCTAGTCCACGCACCTAGGCCAAAAGCACATAGACTTGAGGAGAAAGGCAACTACGGTAGTTCAATGTTTGGGCAAGGAAGGACTAAGGACTTACCCGGAAGGGATGCCAACTAAAATCCATTTCTTGATGGATCGAAGGAGTTGGGATTTTTTTTAAAAAATTTGGGTCAAGATTTACAGATTTATAGATTTAAGGATTTTTTGAATTTTTTTTGTCAATTTATACATGGCCAAGAAATCCATGTCAACACATGTGATAAGTGGATTTTTTTTTTTTTTAATGCAATTTCAAAGAAAGCAAAGATTCTATTCTCCAAAAGCAAAATACCCCCAAAAAAAATTAAAAATTAAAAATTAAAATATTTTTTTAAAAAAAAATTATGTGCTCTTTCTTCTCTTCACATAGGAAAGTTCGAGTTCAAATTCAAATTAGATCATAACAAGGAACTCGCAAGTAAATGATTTTCTTCTTGATGATTTTCATTCACACTTTGGGCATGAGAGAGATGAACCTCATCCCCTCCATTGTTGAATTGTTGATGTTGTTTATGGTTTTTTTTTAGGGTTTTTTTTTTTGTCCTTTGGGCATGAGAGAGATGAACCTCCTCCATTCCATTGTTGAATTGTTGATGTTGTTTAGGGTTTTTTTTTTGGTCCTTTGGGCCACAAATCTAGGGGGAGCCTCTGAAGAACAAAGCCAGTCTTGGAATATGGACAAAGCCAGTTGAGTTGCAGTTTGGACCATTTCAATATGAGGACCATTTCAATATGGGCCCAGTTGGGGTTGTTTTTTTGTCTGGCCACAAACAAGGTCCTTCTTTACTATACAATATTCTAAATTTTTTGACCAATCTAGATGCCCCACCCCACCCCACCCCACCCCCACAACCTAGCATATTCAATTTTTACTACTTTGGTGGCCTATGTCATTGAGCACATTGTATTGTAATGGTTTTTTTTTAATTATTTATTTATTTATTTATTACTCAAAATTCAATAACTCTTGCACCATAGGTCTGAAAATTTAAACTAAAGAACCATGGTTAAGTGATTCTTAACTATACGAAGAATGCACACCCTAACTCCCCTAAAAATGCCATTTATTTTTTTTATTGAATTTTTTAAAGTGGAATTTTCTTTTTCAAAATTAAATTACTTTTTGTATTGCATTTCTAAATGTTACAAAATCGCCTCTTTTCACCCCTACTCGTCAAGGGCTTTCCAACGGCACCAAGAACATGAATTGGGGCCTTGTGGTTTGGGAGATCTCAATGTGACAAAATAAACAAACAAAGTACCTTCCTTAATAGCCTAATATGATTGAAACTTTTGTGTGCCCAAAAATATTCCATTTTAGGGTTAAGGACCTCCATTTTAATTATTTTATTTTTTAAAAAAATTTGTGATGATATCATTATTTTTTTAAATTAAATTGAGGAAAGAGTCAATGCCATCAATAAGTGCCAAGCTTTTTCACAAACGGATGATAAAGAGATCAGCTAACTTTAGCCCAAAAATGGCTAAAATATTTATTTTGGCCACTATAGAGTGTAGAGTGAGAGTAGAAAAACTTCAGGAAAAATTGGACTAACCTAAAATGTTCAAACTACAACATCCAATGCCTAGTAATGTGATAGATGCATAAGGAAAGAACTTAAGGATGGGAAAAAAATGCAAGGGAAAAAATACATATTTAATGAATATTTTGGATAGGCTACTTAATGGCTTCCTTTGTTTTAAAACCCAACCCTCATCTTTTGGATACTAAGGTTGGGTTTAGGGTTGTCATTGCATTTTGGGAGCTAGACAATCCAAGAGGGGGAAGGGAAGGGAAGGGAAGGGAAGGGAAGCCATATAAGCACATTTCTTCACCCTCTCATAAAGAGCCAATGTTGAGTAACTTAAACCCAAGAGAAAGAGTTGTGTTATAAAGTTGAGTTTGTGTTAAAATTTTGTCATTTTTTGGAGACAAGAAGGACAAATGGTGTTTTGTTTGACTCGAGCTCAACTCTTTTGTTCCATGGACGGGAGTTGATTGGGTGGGGATCTAATCCGTACAGAAATGAGGAAAGGTGGTCACCATATAGATAGGCTTCATTTGTGGAGGGGGAGGAGGAAGAAGAAGAAAAGGAACCGACTTTGTAAAGCTCTACCCCCAAAGATCCATAAAACCCAAACTAGGTATGTACTTCCAAAAAGAAGCTCCCCAAAAGCTCAACATTTTTGCAGGCTTGCACTAGATTCGAATAAAGTAGCAATGGGTAAACATAGACGAGAGTTGGGGGGGGGGAAGGGGATGGGATGGGCAAAGAGAGGGAGAAACATGAAGAACAAGTTTATAGGTTTTGCTCAAATCCAAACCCAAATTGTATCATAAGAGTGGGATGGATTTAAGACAAACACAATTAATGAGTTGAAACAAAAATTAAGCACATGTTATACAAAGAAAAAACTTTAAGCCCAATCTTAAGCAATGAACTTAAAGAGCTCACCATCTAGTGATCAAAAAACTATACTAGAAATAATTGTCCAAAAAAAAAACTTAAGATGTTTTCATGGGGTGATGGCCCATGGGATGAGTCTTCAACCGTGACCCATTAGGGTTAGGGTTGAAGAGTACCCATGACTCCCAAATCATGCCTCCTAAAAGAAGAACCATATAACCAAAGACAAGCAAACAGAGAGATAGATTTCTATGGTAATTGGAACGATCACTCCATTTGACCACTTTTGGTTTGGAGCTCAAGTTTTGTGGACAAACCAACCCTTTCCCCCCCCACCCCCAACCCTTTGCCCCACTTCCCCCCTTCAACAAACAATGTGGGCCTTCAATGTGGCCTGCTTGGAATTGTTCTTGACCGAGCAAATTGGTTGGCTTGTATGTGAGTACAATGAGGCGGGGCAACAAGACAAAACAAAACAACCATTGCAACGCAAGTGCATGTGCACATATGTGTGTGGTTGTGTGTGTGTGTGTGTGTGCACTTGTGCCTTGTTGTGTCTAGAAGGGTTTGTGATGAATTTTCAAAAAAGCCAACAACAATTGGGGGAAGGTGCGCAACATGGCATGCCCACCAACAAATCTTATACTCCGAAAGAGTAAGTAAGTTCTCTCTCTCTCTCTCTCTCTCTCTCTCCCCCTCCTTTGCACCACGAGAAATGGAATACATGACTAATGTCTAGTTCCTATTGAGAAAGAAAACCAATTTTTTTTTCATTTATCTAGTTATTAAATGGAACTTTAGAGCGATATACAATAAAAACCATGTACCTAATATACAAATTATTCGTTTGGTTTCTTCATTATCTTGGAAGAATCGGTTGTTGTTAGTGGTTAAGTTATTCACATGGTGGGTGGGGGGTTGGGGGGGGGGGGCCATTAAAACTCTTAAGCACCAAACCAAGGCCATCATCATCAACTTCATGATATGTTTTTTGTCGATATATGAAACCCATTTCCTTCTTTTTTTCAAATTTTTAATTCTTCCAAAAATGATTAATTAACTACTAATTAACTAAAATATACCTAATTAAATATTAATTTTAAGTAAAATATATTATTTAAATAAATAATTATTAATTAATGTGTGTGTGTGTGGTGTTGGGTTCTGTTGTAACTACCACATAATTCTTTTTACACAAGGATACAAAATTGTAGAAAATTGACATAGTCAAAAAAAAAGTATGAGCCAGAATCCAACAAACCCAACTCAAACTCAAGACTATTTCCACACAAAAGTGGACAAAAAAACTGCCATTTTACTACTGAAACAAAAGAGGATTTCAGTTTTTTTGGAATTTGGTAGGTGGGGAACTGGGAACTTTTTGGATTTGGGTGTTCTCAATGTGTTCCCACCCAAGTCACGATTCATTTTTTTATGATTTTTCCTAATGTGTTCCCCCAATCCGTTCCCAGTGTGAGTGAGCGTGTTTTATCCCATATCCTTTGCCCAAAGTTTTACCTTTTAAAACCTACGTAGCTAGGCCAAAGAGGAGGATTATGGTTTACTTTATTTTAAGAGTGTTCAAAGTGTGGGTTTTTTTTTTTTTTAAATTAATGATGGACTAATCAAAGTGGCCCATCACCAAATTTTAAAAAGCTTTGGGTGTCCCCCATAACTAATTGATACAAATCATGCATAGTCCTTGAACACAAGTTGGTGGCCTTCTTTCTCAATTGGGGTTGCATGTATGTTTTATCTTCCTTCATGGGTTTTCATGGAAGTATCTTAATATTATTTTTTTCCCTTACACAAAAGAGTTTGTTCATCTACATTTGACTTGATTGACAAGTCTCTTGACTCAATCTCTTGTCTATGCTCTCATGGTAAGTCAAAACATGAAAAAAATAAGTTGAATTGGAAGAGGTTGCTATTGTTGCTACATTAAAAGTAACTCATAATTTCCTATTTTCCCCTATTTTTATATCCCAACTTTTCAGTAGGGATTTTAAAAGTTCAAGGTTGAGGATTTTCATCACTATGCATTTCAGATGACTTGAAAAAAATATGTTCAAAAAACTTTAAAACTTTAGACTCACCACCGACATAATTAGTTCAAGGAAGGGATGGATGGGAATAGTATGGGTTTTTCTCCGTTCCATTCAGTAGTTAGAACTCTTCTCATACACCATCTCCACAAGCTCAAGACACAAAAGTCTAGCACAAAAAAGATGGGCCCAATGGAGGCAACAAGGAGAGTAGAATGAAGAGAACAATCAACTACAAATCCATTTCATTTCTTTATGGGCTTGTTCTTCTTCCATAAGCAAAAAACTCTTCATCCACGTATAAATCTTTAGGCACTCCAATGTTTCATCTAATGTACTCATACATAACCTAAGGTCAAAACATGGTGCCTTGTACTACTGCAAGATTGGATACAATACAATACATTAACATATAGCCAAAGTGTCACATTGAATCCACTCAACCACATGCAACATGGATCACATATGTGCATACATACTTTATAATATTGTGACCAAACATTGCTCATATACAAATAAAGTATTCATCTAGAAAGTATGGGTATTGAAAGGGTTTAAATCGAAATGGGCAACCATGTTGTTGGGCCAGTTAAATCATGTGAACATTTATCAAAAGACAATAGTATCACTAAAGATGAAATGAAATCTCCAAACAAAGCTTGTGGATTAGGGTTTGATCATTCATGTACACTTTGAAACTATTGACATTAAACATTTTTTTCAATTAGAAATATGTAGGTATCATCCTAAGTTGTATTTGGTGATCATGCATGATTGTTCAGCCTTTGTAAGTTACAACATGTAAGGGTTGTCATTATTTTGTTTTAAATATATGATATTTATTTGCACCAATTTTATTTTTAAAATATTTGTTGGGCCCCTAAAATCATGTCATTCCACATTGACTTAGTTTGTCAAGTCTTGACATGATATCTTCCTCTAAATTGTTGTGTATGATAAACAAAATTATGTTCAGATTATTTTTCCATTGTTGATAATTCAACTAATTGGCTTTTTCACACATTTTCAAATCAAATTCTTTTAGAATTATCTCTAATTCAATATCATCATTTCATACAACTATTAAATGAATTGCAACATTTGTTATGATGTGACTATTTATATTTTCATCAACAATGTTTTTCTTGAAAACTTTTGTTTTTAGTCAAAATGGTTATTGTCCATAAGAAGATGTAGAAAAAATGCAATAATCCTTAGGAAGATTTAGCCAAATATGGCTATAATCCAAATCTGTAATACAATTATTTTTTACATATGTCTACCTTTTGGCTACTCATTGAAAATAAAGTTAATAAATCTAGCAAGTTTTGCTATTTTTTTCCCACTTATGGTGATTGAAACCTTCCAAAATCACTTAATTTTCCAATCTTTAATCAATAAAGTTTTATGTTAAGTTATGCAAATTTCAAAATCTTTTTTTGCCATATTCTTCAAACAATAACCCTACATTTCACATCCATAACAAGTTGACCCTTGATTTTTATCACAATACCCACCCAAACAAGCATGGTAGAATATACAATCCATGATCCTTGTAGTACAAACAGAAAGTAATCATAAAGGAACCATTGATGTAATGAATTTCAATATATTATTTAGTTCAATGATTGATATAAGCATGTTTGTTGACTTTGTTACAATTACATATGAAAACCACATGTTTAAAATAAATTTAAGTATATTGATCAAAATTCAAATACACATTTGAAACTTACAAAGTAGGTTGCAAGTCGATGAAATATTGAATGTTTTCCATTGTCAAAATAATGACATACTAAAATGTGATTGTGGAATTCCAACTTCTACATATTGTATGATCAATATGTCCAACATATAATGTGAAACTAAATTTGAACAACATTTGATTAGTCAATTTCAAACATGCATGTTATGTATTTCTATTATATTTTTTAAAATCAAGTTTTATATGCAACTTACTATAAAATTCAATGGATGAATTGATGTTTTCATAATGAGATTTTTAAAAGGTTGAATCTATTTTTTTGTGTTAATGTTGAAAACTACCATAAAGACTATATTTAAATTTCTTTTTCTTGTATACTTTACTATGTTTTCACCCGTTTATCATCATTTGCAATTGCAAGTTTTAAACTCTAAACCTTTTTCACCATTACTTAACTTTAAACCTCTCAACCTCAAATCATCACACACATACTCTTTTGCACATACACATAAACAAAGATTTTGGTAAAATCACAATCAAAAGAGCCACCCAAGTGAATGGACACTTCTTAAAATTGCATTTTTGTTTGTTTGAGAAATCACAAGGGAAGCATAATAATTTGGATTGTCATAATTTTTTTTGAATATTCTCTACTAATTGCAAAGTTTAAAGCTTGACACAAATTTAAATTTTTTTTCATGTTCAAAACATTCAAACCTCGATAATGAGCAATCCTTGTTTTTTTTCAAACATCTTTTTTCCTACCAAATGTGCACCATTCCTTTTGAAAATTGCAAAGGATTTTAACATTGATGATTAGAAGGGCAAAAGGACTTGAATTGATGAAAATTGTTTTTATAACCCATTTAACCACATTTGGCTCAAAAGTGTTTTTCACCCTTCACATTGCAAGCCACCAACAATTAAGGTACTAATTATTTTGTGATATATGTATATATATAATGTGATTCAATTTTTAATTTCATGCCATGCATTTCAAAAGAAACTAGCCCAATATATAATTAACTAATTTCATAACATTCAATGCTAACAAAATGAAATGAGATTCAGTGTATTGCTTCACTAAAATTTTATCCCATACACTTCACATCTTGAGTTTGAAAATTTTGTTAATTATGTTGAAGGCACCATTGACTTATATCATTTAAAAGGTTTACAAAAAAAATTTAAATTGCAAAAAAGTTCAAATATTTAAAACTTTGCCCATAATTTTTTTAATATTGGAAAAGTAATGTTGGATGAAAGATGGGAAATTAATTTTGTAGTACAAACTAAATTAATTGTTTGGGTGTGGTATGGAAAAACAATTTGATAAACATTCCCCAATGTGGGCCCTATACATTTTGAGTACCATTTATTTAGGGGCTTCAACATATATTTTATTTTATGCCAAAAGTTTCGAAAATCCAATTAAAATGTTATAACAACACTTGAAGGTAGCCAAATTCAAACCTTGGCCCTATCTCGCTAAATAATATTAAATGTGAACAATCTAATCACAAGGATAGTAGGAAAGTTTTGGAAACAAATGTGGTTTGATTAAGGGTCCAAATTTTTTAAGGTGTAGCAAAATCTTGTCATGACATCATTATTTTCTATATTTCTCACCTAATCTTTTTGATCATGTAAAGACACATTTATGGATGATTATGATGGAATCTAGAATTGTAATGATTTGAACTATAGTCCTTTTGAAAATTTTGACAACTTTTGACTCATTATTTTTTATGGGGATCAAATTATGGGGTAAAAAAATATTATAGTAAGGACTAGACCCTTTTCATCATGTGTAGTACACCTTAAAGGATTTTCACCTTTAATTATATTTTTTATTTGCAAAAAGGTTCCAAATTAAAAAATTTAAGCACCAATTTATTTTTATTTTTATAAATTTATTTGGCACACGAGTATTGAAATTGCCCAAGCACTACAATATCGAGGTTGAAAATTTAATGTTATATCTACTACATAAACAATAACAAAAGATCACATTAAGAAGTATAATGTTGTTGCAATACATGGGCATACATGTGGGCAAGATTAATGAACAAAACATAATTTCATAAATATTTCTAAACCCAAATTTTTTTGATTGGTTTATTGGAATAAATACATAATTAGAACCATGATATGCATGTGGATCAATTAAATTTAATATCCTATGATTGCTATTGATATGAATATGTTTATACACGTTTATGTTTGTGATGCATATTCCCATATGTCAAGGTATGAATGTTGTTGATATTGTTATATTATCCTTTGCACGTTTTGGATAGTTTAAAATCTCTTCAATCTTAGTACTTGTATTTAAGCATCACATTTATTTTATTTTATTTTGTAATCCATGACCGTGTTAAATTTTGTGAAATATGCACATTTCAAATCAAATGTTGTTCATGTCATGGTCCACCCAAATGTAATATCTTCACATTCTATTTAAAGAAATTACATTGTTATCAATCCTCTCATATTTACATATGGCTTGAATGTGTAGAATATTATGTAGTTTTGCACAAATTAGAACTTCATATTTCAAATATGTAATTTTAAAAAAAAAATCTAGAATTTCCACTATTACATATTCCAAAAAAACACATTTTTGGAGTATTATATTAAATATGCATATAAGGTCTTCATGCTACTTAATTCTACACATTTTTTTATAATGTCTTAATTAATTAAAATTTGTGTTTTCAAGTTTTTTTTAAATGTTGGAGAGAAAATCAGTTGAAGAAATAATTAAATCTTTCATGAGATAATGCAAGGTTGAAAATTGAACCAATTGAAAATGCATGGACCAATCTTTAACAAACTTGACAAGAAATTCATAATAGTTTTTTTCATTAATGTTTGTGAACAAGTTAATTTATAATTAGTTTATCTGAAAGGCCTCTCAACAATTCCTAATTATTGGTGATATGCATAATTATCATCGTTTTTTAATTATATTTAAAAAGTGAATACAAGTTAGTTTTAATTAGTTTTAAAAGGATGTGACAATAATTAACTTACCACCACACATTTGTTAACTTAAAGGAAAAAACTTCAATGACCATCATAGAAATAGAAATAAATTGAGTTTCATGTGAATTTGGGTGTTAGGAATATGAAAAATCAATGCTTACCGAAATAAAAAGTATTGAACAGTCGTACAAGTCTTGAAAATAGTCCTACCGAAATCAGACAATCAATCACTAGTAGAAATTGGCCAAAATGTAACCACTTTATTTATGACTACATGTGATTATTAATTATTTGTAACTACATTTGGACATTTTTGCAACTATTTTTTGTGTTGGTCATATTTGCGACTACACTGCAACTAATTTGCAACTATTTTTTACGCGCTCCCAAGTCCCAAGTTAGCCCCAAGTTGGGACTGAATCACTCAAATTGTGGAATTTTTGGACTCAGGGCACGCTCCCAGCTTCCAGCACTAAAGGGGGTGAGAGGGGCGTGCTGAAAGCTCCGAGATAGACTAAGAAGAGAAACAAGTTTACTCCATTACACGGTCATGCATCCAAATCCAACCAACAAGTTGGTTAGAACTCATTCTGCACCCTTTTGGTGTTGGGACAAACCACGGGCTACCTTGGATTCACTTGACTCACCACGGCCCGGACTCAGGGGAAGTCACCACCTTCCCCCATATTCTCTGCAGCTCTCTGCCGCACTTGCATCCAAATGGCTCTTTTTCCTGGGACTCCCAAAGTGGAGTCCTGAAAGTGTCCCAGTTTGGACTCCCGGGACTTTGAACGCTCATAACTCTTCGCCTCAAACTCGGATTGGGACGAGGTCTAAACCAAAGTTGTAGCTCTCCTCGAGAGGTTTCCAACGATATGTCGCACTCCACCTGCACGCACCAAAATCGGGTCGATTCTTGACTTTTAGTGGTCGGGAGTCAAACTGCCAGTTTAACTCCCGGCCCTTCTTTTGACCATAACTTGTGATGTAGATGTCCAAATGGCTCATGCGAGGCCATTTTGGACATCTACACTTCAAGACCTTTTCAACGGTACAAAGAACGCCTCAATGTGAAGTGTTTTGGCCCTTACAATCGCGCTCTGAATTTTTGGGAGTCCCGAAGGACTCCCAAGTCCCATTTTCGGGAGTGTGAATGGCAACCTCACAACTCCTTCAAAGTGGGGTCGCAACAATTTTAATGTTCATCTTTACATGTGAATAACATTTAGTTTGGTTTTCATCAAAGAAAAAAAATTTATGTCCCATTAGTTACAAACATAACCAATTTAATTACAACCTTATGAATATACAAAGGTATATTTTGTGAATTTTAAGGAATATAATTGGGTGTATTAAGATTTATAAATGTACATTTTAATTGTATATAAACAACAATATTACATGTGTATTCCAGTATTATTATTACCATAAATGGCCTTGATATTATGGTTACATTAATTAATATATATTTTGAGTATATTAAAATTTCATGTAAAATATTTACCAAATATAGTATGCCCATATTACAAGTTTATCCACACCATCTTATTATACTAAAAAAACTTATTACAAATGAAATTTATTAATATTTATATTACATGATATTACATTATGTATTTATATTAATTACATGTAATTAAAAAAATAAAAATTATCTTTGATTAAAATTTTAAAATAGTAATATTTTATTACATAATGATCACAATGATGATGATATTAGAATGATAGGAAAAATAATTATAGAATTACTGAAATAATTACTGAAAATATAATAGTATATTATATTATTTTGAAATGACTAATGTACTTATTAAGATTTTATTTTTTATTTTTTAGAAATAAATAAATAAATATAATAAATCATAATGGCTTTAACAAATGACATAATCATTTATTATTATTATTATTATAAAATAGCTAACCTAGGTTAGCTACAAATTACATTATTATTATTAAGTAATAAATTATGAAATATTACTATATTATAATAATGACCAGGAAATATTAATATATAGTTTTAAGTTTTATATTTCATATTTATTAATATTTATTAATTATGAATTACTCAACGATTATAATGAATTACTGATATATAATTTTTATTTTCAGTTTTATTATTTTATAATAATCACTATAGTAATTAGAATGGAAATCTAATAAATTATTGTACAAATGCAGAAATTATTTTCAAAGGAAAAATACACTTGTTAAAAATATAAATTATTTATTTTGATAGTTCATAAATAGCTATAATGAGTGAAGTAATAATATGAATAATAAAAATAAAATAGTTAACCTTGTTTACAAACAAGCTACAATAATAATTCAATTAATGTTATTTTTATTATTAAATATTTACATTTATATTTATTAGTAACGATAAAAATGAAAGTAAATGGGAATAATTATAATAAAATAGTTAGCCTAGGCTAGGTTTTAAATATATTATTAAATTAAAAACACTAGTACTCAATATTATAATTATTAATTACTGAATATTTCAGTTATTATTTTAATTTATTTGGTTACAAGATAGTTATTAATTAGTTATTAATAATTTTTTAATTAAAAATACTAGCAAAATTATCAATTAATTGGGTAATATTTAATAATAACTAATAATATAATTAATTGAGTAATCAAAATATATTGATGATTATTATTATAAATAATTTTTTAATTTCTAATTTAGTTGTTAATTAATTAATTAGCAAGTTTATTAATTTATTTGTATATATTTTATTAGTTCATTAATTAGTTAATTAATTAGCTAGTTAGTTGTCATTTAACTACTTAATTATATAATTTTCAAGATGAGAATAAAAGCTAAAACATATGGGATAAACTTTTTAGTTACAAATCATTTGCAACTAAACATTTATAGTTGCAAATGACTTGCAACTAAAAAGTTTATCCCATATGTTTTAGGTTTCATTCTCATCTTGAAAGGTATATAAACAATGTGTTTTTTCTTACATTTTCATATTTAAAAACACAGGCATATGGGATGAACCAATAAAAACAACTTAACTCGAAATAAAATATAAATATTCATGTACTTACACCTAATTACCTACTTTTCTACCTACCCACCTACCTAAGTAGGTATATAAGTCCTATGTAAATAAGTATTTAGCCTAGATGGGTAAGTAGGTATATAAGTAAGAAGATACTTAATTCAACCTACATACCTAAATATTTAATTAAATTTACTTTGGACAAATTCAATTAGTATGTCACGTGTCATAATTTAAACCATCCAAACATAAAAATTAAACGTTTTAGATTATTTCAAATTAATAAAAAAATTAATTATTAAAAGTTGAGACACGTGGCAACACATAACTTGTTCCCATTGTTCATTAAAAAAATTGCATCCTAGTTGCAAATGACAATACGTATATGACCAATCAAAAGATGAAGGCATATTTTGTTGACTTTTTCTTTCATCCAAAATTCGTTATTGTTTGTAACTAATGTCAATGCGACTTGTTTAACACAGCTATTAAAATTTTAGTTGCAAATGTCATTTGCAACTAAAAATTTGTCGCCTGGACTAGTTGCAAAATGGCCATTTTCTACTAGTGAATCTACTAAACCTAGGTAGTCATCCAACCGAATTGAGGTAGACAATTCAACAAGGAAATATTCAGTTGTTATTTCTTTTAATTTGTCGAACTAATGGGTCTATTGATATGACATAGGTTCTCGTTATCTAAAAGTTTGAAGAGGCAAGAAGAAAAATGGAAATATAAAGGGTAGGGAGTAGTCTTTGGGGGGCGCCTAAAACTAGACATGATCTTGTACTCAAACATCATCAATACACACAACTCTTAGTATCAATTCTTCCCAAATGTATTTTATCCATGCATGCTTCCATTTTTTACTTCATTTTGTTGATCACAAATTAAGCTTCATAATTTGTCTTTACTACTCAAGTATGTGGTATTACACGTAATATGATAGGCAAAAACCCAACAACGATGTAGAACTTAACTATTACCAAAATCATTGCTAAGATTTGGCAACCATGCGAAGGATATTGTGTTTAATTTGGAATAACATAAATTCATAATGGAACATGTAGAATTGCATCTAGTAGATGTAGGATTTTGTATTGTGTACGTCTTAAGATCATTGTACATATGGACATTTCAAGCACATTTATATACACCAAGATCATGCACACAAAAAGACAATTGGAATGAATTTGTTGTTAGGTTTAAATTATTACCGATAGGTATCCAAGAATTGATTCTACAAAAAAATTACATGGAAAAACAATTGTATGGTCATTACAAAAATTATATTCTATACATTGATAGTGCAAAATTATCTCAGTATAAAAAATGGCTCTTAATAATAGTATGTGTTCTTATCTTAACAAAAGTAGACAAAGTGGTAGACTACTCATATTATAAACATGAGAGATGGAAAGGAATATTAAAAACCCAATATTAATGCATTAATTAAATGGTGGATACTTCTTGATTTATTACAATTACAATGTAGATGGATCGAGGAATTCACAACATATAGCTATGGAAATGAATCGTATTACTTAAAAAAATTAATCATTGATAAAAACAACTGCCACTATTATTACTATAAATGAAAAAAGAAACAATTGTAGAGGTATATGAAGTCGATATGGAGTTTTGTTATCTGCACATTATAATAGTTACTTTTCCATGTGGATTTAAGGATTTTTATGGGATATATTGGCTTAGGAAAAAAAGGATAACTCATTTTTAAATGAATGTATTTAAATAGAAAAATACATAATTATGTACTATAATTTCTTCATTTATTATGAGCAAGATATGGCAAAATCAAAATTAGTAGTAAGTTATTACAATAATGTTTATCAAGGTTGGCATGAGCGATGGTGGTCAATAATTATTTGGCAAGAAGAAAAATTAAAAGAGGTCATTACCATCAAAATGGCTCGAGAGTAATTACGTCGATTAAGTAATTTTGGATGGTCTATAACATAATATCTATATACACCTTAGAAAGTACTAGAAGAAAAGACATGGGAGAGTTTTATGGAACAATTTTGGGAATTGCCAAATAATGTTCAAGAGTTAATCATAGAAAAGCTACATGGAAATACAAAAACCCGGTGCATTCAACATAAAATATTAATTATAGACACATATAAATTAACAAAGTATAGACAATGGCGTCCTATATTAGTCTATTTGCTCAAATTGCTATGAATTTTTAAAAAAACACAACAAATCATGTTATTAAATTAATAGATTGTAGAGAATTTAACAAAATAAACCTCAATGCTTTGATTGAAAAATGGATGCCATGTGATGCATTATGGGTACCTAGAAGTAATTAAGGGGAATTTTGTATACAAACAAGACAAAATGAAAAGTATTCTTTAGAAGAATACGGGAAAACTATGATAATACCTACCTTACTTATCCGACCTTTGATAAAAAGGACTTAAACCATTGAAATATGAGGGATAGAAAGGGTAGAGATATATATTCATGGGAACCTATGATGAATAAGAAAAGTTATGAGCAAGTTAATATAGAGAGGAATTTAAGAAAGAAATGAGAAAAGATCTTAAGAATGTTGAATTTTGGCTTAAGCATTCTAACACTTACAATCGATGGAGAGAGTTTGGCATCTTAGGTAGTAAGACAAAAAATCAATTTCGAAAATCATTATTTTAAGAGGCATTTGTCCTAGTTGCACAAACAACAATGGAAGGAATGCAATCTATTACAAGTGATGTCGATATGCAATCCACAACATCAATTACACTAGAAAAACATGATGAAGCTGAAAATCTCCTCACAATAAGAAAGAGAAGCTCAATCCTGGCCAGAAACTATCGTGCCCAAACAAAAACCTCTCAAAATTAAAATATAATCCTTAAAATCAATATAGGGAATTTTCATTCCAACCAATTATCTACGAACCAATTTATTTGATACTAAGGTTTAAGAAAAACTAATTTTACACAATGGGTAACAACACAACCCCAAAAACAATCAATATAGTAAGAATCCATTGTTTAAAGCAATTGAACAACAACCCCTATAGTTGATAAGACTAACATTCATTGCATAACAAACCAATTTATTTCCTTGATCCACAATAGTTGTCGTACATGTACTTTTAGCAGTGGTAATAGTGACAATGAATGTATTACAAATACCATTAACAAAATTTCATGATGGCAATGATGCAATAACTCATATTGGAAGATTAGCCAAAGTATGTGTAAAAAATGGCGAGGATATTGATGCACATAAATTACAATATTTTCCTACCACATTATGAGGAAAAAGTGCGAGTTGATTTATTTGTTATGAAATAGCAAATTTTGCTACAACCTAAGGAAAGGTTCATCATGCATTTATTTCAAGATTTAGTGATGTACGTAATGAGAGACAAGCCATAGTAGCTTTGAGAAAAGTGAAACAATGGAAACATAAACTATGGAATATAATTATGATAGGTTTTTATAATTATGTGCAATTATACCACAATATCAAGATGATGCATATTTGAAAGAGACTTTTAGGGAAAAAATACAAAAGAAGTTGAAACTAGCCATTATTGGGATGCCTAGAGTTACAATTGTTGAAGTAGTTAATTCGGCAAGGGAAATTGAATAAGAAATGCCTACCCCACGCAAAAGTAGATGATCCCAACCACTATCGAGCAATGAGGATTCAAATGAAAAATTGACAAATAAAGGAAATAAAGAAGAATTGCAAGGAGCATGATGACAAATATTGACAAACGCCATTTGAAAAAAGGATGCAAACTTTTATAGACACTTCACAACCTCTATTAAAGACTAGGGCATGAAGCCAATGATTACCCATTGAAAGAATTGGGAAGGCAATATGCTAAAAAATATATACTTATCAATGTGGTACAACCTGAAACGTTAGTTGAACAAATTAAGCAAAAACAAAATTATCGACAATCAGATAATTATCCTAACTATGACAACCAAAGAAGGGAAAGTCAAGGATGGTGAGATAATTGACAAGAAAGAAATCAACGATGGCAAAAAAATAAAGGGTATCAACAAGATCATGATGGACAATCTAGTTGATTTAGGTATAACTGAAATGGTTACGATCGAAATAATGGAGGTCAGCAAAGAGGGGATATGAATTATTTTTATTGTTGAAAAGAAGGGCATCAAAGGAATGATTGTCCACTATAGAAGCAACATTTTAAAAAGGATAATAAGAATTTTCAACCTAGGGTTGGGGTAAATGTTGCTATTGTGGAGCAATGTATATCCATTATCCCAACATTTGTAGCTACTTGAAATCAACGATTGAAGGAACCTATGGAAAAAATTATCATTGGAAAAAATAATTCCACAAAAGGAAGACGAATGAAATGGGATTAGGAAAAAGCAATACATTAAGAACTTATAGGTGAAATCCAACGAATACAAATAGAGATGGATGTTCTAGCAGAAATGTACCCAAACACTTCAAAGAATGTGCAAAACTTACGAATAGATACCAAAGAAACATCATGGCGAGATTGGGAAGTTTTACCCTACCATGAGGATAATAGAAAAAATGAATTGTACAATGATACAATGGTGGATACAACCAAGGTTGATGAAAAATAGTTTGATTCTAAAACAAGCCCAATTATTCCTAAGGAGAAGTCGAAAAGAATGTTGGATGATCAAATTTTTAATATGAAGATGGAGGTTAAATTGGCCAATTAATCAAAATTTGCCCCCAATTACGAAAGTTATTAGCAAAGTTCTTTTTGAGGATGGAAGAAAAACATGTAGCACATGTGTGCAAAATGCATTCACCACAAGAATGATTTTGACAAAGTTATGCATGTTGTACAAGTATCCATTGGGAATTGTGAAATCATGGATGTTTTATGAAATGGTGGTAATGGAACAAACATTATTTCCACATAGCTATGGAGGAAATTGGGCTTGAAAAAACCTCTGTCAATACCATTCATGGTGAGAATGGTAGATCAAATAAAGGTACAACTAGTAGGGTTGATACGAAACCTGAAAATTGAATTAAAAGGTGTACATTTAAAATCTCAGTTACAATACTATAAATGGAAAATACTCCAAATCCTTATTCTATGCTTTTAGGAAGGCCATGGCTAAAGTAAGCTAAAGTTCATCATGATCGGGGTAACAACATTTTAACAATCATTGTTGATACCAAAACATAACATTAACATTGAATATTAAAAAAAGGGTAATGATACACCCTTTTCAAAAACCTTGTAATTTGGATGATAGTTATGACTGGGGAGGATTGACGGATGGAGATGAGGAGTGTTTATAGCGTGTTATACTAAAGTTGTGGCCTATTGGAGAAGTAAGTCCGAAAGAATTAAAATTCCTACTTGAAGTATATGTGGGAATGGTGCAACCTAATGAAAATATTAATTATCCTTTCTAATATTATCAACATGAACCTAGAGAAACATTAATCCTTGATGAATCTATAGATATAACGATCATAAAACAACAAATCACAAGATGGATGTTTATTGCGAATGAACAATTAAACAAATTAAATTTGGGCATTATTGAAGAACCTCGCATAATGCTTGTAAGCATTACCTTACCTAAACAATTTCAATTAAAGGTTAAACAACTATTGACAGAGCTCAAGGATGTATTTGCATGGAATTACATGGAATTAAAAAGAATTCCCAAACCAATTTGTGAGCACAAAATTGAATTGATTGCCGATGCACGTCCAATTAAGCAACATGCCTACCAAATGAACCTTAATTATGCTCAAAGAGTAAGAGAAGATCTTGATAAATTATTGGATGCACAATTTATTTTTCCCATTCAAACTACCCAATGGTTATCACTATTTGTAATATTACCAAAGAAAAACGAGAAATTATGAATATGTGTGGACTATTGAAAATTGAATTCACAAACCAAAAAAATCCATTCCTTTTACCTTTTTTGGATTCAATATTGGATATGGTTGTTGGACATGAAATGTATTCCTTTATGAACAAGTATAATGAATACAATCAAGTGAAAATGGCATAAAAAGATAAAGATAAACATCGTTTATCTTTTAATGGGAAGCATATGCCTATAATGCCATTTGGATTATGTAATGCTCCAACTACCTTTCAAAAAAATAGTTACTCAGACTTTTAAAGAGTATTTTAAAGATATCATGCAAGTATTTTTTGATGATTTCAATGTTTATGGACAAAAGGAAGAGCATCTGAATCATCTTAAGAAATGTATGACCCAATGTAAAAATAATGGCATTAGTCTCAATTCGAAAAAATGTGCATTTTGCGTCAACTTTGGAGTTTTTTTGGGACATATTGTATGTGAAGATGGACTATTGGTAGATCCTAGGAAAATAATCATTACAAATATGCCTACTTCAATAAGTGTGATAGAGTTGAAAAGATTCCTCAATGCAACTTGTTTTTATTGACAATATTTCAAAAACTTCGTTGTTAAAACAACACCTATGTGCAAAATTTTGAAAAAGGACATACAATATTGGTGGGATGAGGCATGTGAACAATTTTTCCAATGGATGAAAACATCCTTGACTATTTTACTAGTACTCATTGTTCTTGACTGGACAAAAGAATTCCATGTTCACATAGATACATCGAACTATGCTATTGGAGCAATGTTAATTGAAAACCTTGACAACACCATTGATAAACCAATTTATTATGCAAGCTAACTAATGATTTAAATTGAAAAGAATTATTCAACCACAAAAAGGAAGCTTTTGCAATTATTTATGTTATTAAAAAAATTTGTCATTGTCTAAGGGAAATCGCTTCACATTTTTTGTGGATCATTAAACCTTGATCTATTTAGCCAATAAATCAATTGTAACCAAACGAATAACACGATGGTTACTATTACTATAATAGTTCAACTTCAAAGTAATTTATATACAAAAGAAAGTGCACTTTGTACAAGATCAATTATCATGTGCTAAAAATGGTGAACTTGATATTGGTGTGGAGGATCAATTCCATGATGCTATTCTTTTTTTAATAATTGTTGACTAGTATGCACCAATTAAGGAATATTTGTTGAAGGGTTATTTTGAAAACAATATCACTAAAGAAGAAAGGAAACGTCTCACCATAAAATCAAGACCATATACAATTTACGGTTTGTATAAATTGGGACTAGATGTTATTCTTCGATAATGTTTTTCACATATTTAAACAAATGCCATCCTTACTGAACTCCACAAAGGACCAACAAGAAATTACACTATGGTATAAGTACAACTATAAAAAAAATATTAACAACAGGTTATTAGTGGCCAACCATTCAGTGAGATGTGGTTGATTTATGCAAGTTTTGTGATATTTGTCAATGATTAGTGCCTATGCACATAAGTGGAAAGGGCCCATTACAACCATTAGTCCTGGCTTTTGAACCATTTATGAAATGGGGGTTGGATTACATGGGTCCAATCAAACCCCCAACACACTATACTAGAAACAAATACATTTTAGTAATCATGGATTATATGACAAAATGGGTGGGAGGCCAAAACATTATGCAATAACACAATAAGGAGTAATGCTAAATTTCTTTATGAAAATATAATTACCCAATTCGGCTACCCTACACACTTGGTTAGTGATCAAAGAAGCCATTTCATAAACAATTTTATTGAACTATTGGTGTAAGAATTTATGATTACATGTCACAAATCCACCACTTACTATCTTCAAGGAAATGATCAAGCATAATCAACGAATAAAACCTTAAAGCAAATGATTAAGTTAGTAAATATTAATCAAAATGATTGGGATGTAATGCTACCTACCACATTATGGGCCTACCGAACTACATATAAGGTTTCCACACAACACACTCCATACATACTAGTATATAGGTTAATGCCATTATTATGTACAAAATTTATAGTTCCAACCAACCAAATACTTGTTGAAAAAGATAATAATTGGATGAATTCATTATTAAATCAAATGGAAGATTTAATTATACTCAATAAAAAGAGGATCGTGGTAGGAGAAAAGATTGATTATGTCTAGATACTTTGAAAGCATAAGAGAGATGATGAAAAACACTTAAAAGTATTTGAACATGAGGATTTGGTGTTGTGACTTCCAAAAGATCCAAAAATTAAAGAAGGCAAATTCTTTTTTCCTCAACTAGTCCATTTCAAGTAAAGAAAGCCTTTGGTAATAATATTGTCCAATTGAGCACGCTAAGTAATGAAGATGTGGTGTTGGTTAATGTCAATAAATTGAAATTTTATCGAAAACTTGCATAACTAGTTGTTATAGCTATTACAATTACAATGATTCTTAAGAATATGGAAAATAGTCCACCAAGGCAATTCAAGGAGGATCCAAATTTTGGTGACAAATGGAAACAAATGGCAAAACTCTATGAAGGTTTGGATTCCCATTGAAAAAAGAAACAACACCACATAATTATTCCAAAAAAATCACCTTAAGAGATTACAGTAAGTTATTTACAAAAAATTCAAAAAAGTGGATTAGGGTTAATAATGAAAGAAAAAAATTATGACTATTCATTATGACACGATCACAAAGCAAATCTCAAATATAGAGATAATCATACCCAACAAGCCCTTATGGTCACCATCCTTTTACTAACACATCAAGAAAAGAACAAATTAAAGTGTACATAATGGCGTTTTTAGCAATTTGGAAAGTTATTGCCAAACAAAACGGTTTGTTTGAACAAGTGGAATGAGCGTGGAGCAGAAATAAAGTGGGAAAAGCTTAGAAATGATTATTTGCAATATCAAAAAAAAAACCCCACATCAAAAACTCCTCAATAGCCATTCATAACACAAAAAGGAACGCATTTGCAAAAAGTGGAAGAATGCAATTAGTGTACTCCTCCTTGTCAAATAAGCCTTGGTTGTCTTCAAATTAAAATTAGAATGGGAGATAGAGCAAGAACCACTTAGTAGTTCAAATCTTGAATGTAATATTTATTTTTCTCACCCTCACCTAAGTGTTGCGGATCACTAGGAGAAATTAAAATGTATTGAATTTTTTTTGCAACCCATAGACCTCTTAGTGTTCACTGTTGTAAAGAGAGAATATATTAACAAATAATTGGAACATAGTTTCCTAAAATTTTAGAAATATGGACATGCAAAGCCAAGTGGAAACCTTGCAAGAAGAACAAAATAAGAGAAAGTAGGAATTAAGGAGTTGATACACCATTTAGGTCTCGACTATTTCTTTGTAAGAATGATCAAGTAACCAATATGTCCACCTACTATGAAAACGATTGTTGTATTGTGGAACAAGGAGTTTAACTTTCACAAGGAGCAGCCCCTAAAATCAGCAATGGTGAAGCACAAATTTGAAGCTAGGTCAACTTTTGAAACCAAGAGGATGAAGTCTAAGACAAAGGATATAGATGTGGAAATTCAACCCGCTTTGTTGGATCAAATTCATTCCCAACATGCATGTACATTACAATCTAGGTGGCTAAGAAGGAGGAACATGCTTGGATGGTTGCAACAAAGCTTGATGATTTTTGCCAACTAGATTGGAACATAGTCGACCTCCTTGTTGTCAAAGAAATCATTTGTGGTTTTCAGGATTCCAATGTGGGTAGTGTTCTACATGGGAAGCAAATCTCCTTGAACTTTGTTGCCATCGATAAGATTTTCAAGCTACCAGGGAAAGGTATTGTTATACTTATAAGAGAAACATACAATGAAGAATG
>Ga0209611_10004839_pt1 | contig 22865 bp, 23 predicted proteins | sample S1TSphgellanicum_3_FD_187693 | JGI IMG/M metagenome (GOLD analysis project Ga0209611, IMG submission 187693) | Host-associated microbial communities from peat moss isolated from Minnesota, USA - S1T2_Fc - Sphagnum magellanicum MG (SPAdes) (version 2) | ecosystem: Host-associated > Plants > Peat... | reverse complement strand
GGGGGGGGGGGGGGGGGGGGGGGGGGGGCCACACATCCCAAGACTAAGTACATGCTGGTGTACAAACAACACTGCATGTCACCTTATACGCAGAATTATGTCCATGCAGCTTGAGGATGACAGCTTATGCTCAAAGGGCCCTCTTTTGCTACGCTGTCATGCTCTTATTTCTCACTGGCTTTCAGCTGTCCAATGACATAGATCATGATCATCCATCATAAGGGGTGGGTAATGGGTGGGTAGGAAACACATTTCCATTGGGTTCCAGTTCCCTAGCTAACCATGAGAGTTAGTTAGCTCGGTGTAGAGTTTGGCCCAAATAAGGGGCATGACAGCTAAATTTGCAGCCTTGCCTTTTGGAAATGTCTCTCAGCTGTGGGCCTTAGCTATTGTAAAGCGTGAGGTGAATGTTACCCTTAACCCTAATCATGACACAAAGTTATCATAAGCATAAATCACATGAGGTTACTGTTACCCTTAACCCTAATCACAACACAAAGTTATCGTAAGTCTAAATCACACGAGGTGAATGTGACCCTAACCCTAATCATGACACAAAGTTATCATAAGCCTAAATTGCATGAGATGGATGTTACCTTTAACCCTAATCACGACACAAAGTTATCATAAGCCTAAATTGCATGAGATGGATGTTACCTTTAACCCTAATCACGACACAAAGTTATCATAAGCCTAAATCACACAAGACCACCACGAGGCTGTAGGATCAGAGGCACCATACACCTACAAGAGGGTTCACTCTGGCTGCCGTTGCCACTCGGCTGCCACTGAATAGGTCCCTTAATCGAGGAGCAGCACTATTTGGACCTTTCATAGTGGGGCTTTGTGGAGCTGACATATGGGAGGCAAATACTACTGTAAATTGGCTGATTGGCTGATGATGCATGCCTACTGCTATCTAAGCCCAGGTGCCTCGCCGCCTCCAGACACTTTTACCTTTCTGATTGGGGTTGTGGGAGCTGATGTCTGGGTTAGGGTCATGCTGAGAGTTTCACACGCGTACCGTATAATATCATCCTTTGTTAAAAAATTAGTTCAATTCAAGGGAGCCACTGAGTTGTACTACCTACGAATGTGGGTCATGTTGAGAGAGGTTCACTAGGATACATACGCAAGCGCAGCCTTTGTTAAAATATTATTTAATTGTGTAGTAGGCCTGCTCTATCGTGCTAGTTTGGACACATTTTCTCAAAAGTTCTAAAGCCCGTGGCAAATAAAATGATGTCAAGACAAATGTTAGCAAGCAAGCATATGAACATGACGTAGAGGGTAACGGGACATATCATTGGAGTTCATTCCCTTAAAAATATTATTATTGCACACCAAATTCCCCATGGTCTCACACTTTTGTTCCCTATCCTTGCACACAAAAACCCTACTATTGCACTCTAGTATTGCCTCTATTTGCACAATGGCACTTATGTTGTTGTAAATGAAATAGTAATTGTGAGTATTAGGTGTGCAACGATACGGTCTTGATGTGCATTGAAGGGGAGTGTGGCCATAAGATTATCCCCATCAGTGCTCAGTAAGTGGTACTGCACATTTAAATCGGATGAAAAAAATTGAACATATGTCGATTTGGCTCAGGAAAATGGTTTTTCTCCTGCATGTTTGGTCAATTTGCTGAGACTAGTAACTAGTGCAGCAAAACTGTGCACCTCCTACAGAAGAGAGTAATGAACATGATCTGACTGTTGATCCCTATTTCTGATTGGCCAATCATAATGATTGGTCGACGTGGCTTGCTATCAGTAGTTACAACCTATTTGCACTTTATGGGTGGGTTTACAAAAAAAGTAAATAACTAAACTTGGATGTGAGAAATATTTTTTGGGGTCACATACTCAGCACCTGTGCGGATGCTCCAAGGTTTTTCCAATGCAATGAGGTGTCCCACAAACTGTGCTATTCTGCAGGTAAATGGAAAATGATGAACACAAATTACTTATATCAATTAATATGTAGGCCACACATTTTCACATAGGTAGTATAAATTATATTTGCATATTCTGAAAATTGGGTTTCATGGCCAACATAGGATAGGTGCTTTATACCAAAATTTAGCATGAAATACTTTTTTATGAGTTTAATATTTTTAAACCTGTCTGTAAATGTGCAATAATAGGTCAACTATCCTATATGTTTATAAATAAATCTCACACGCACACACAGACATATATGTATAGAAGAGAAGTGGATGTAATTGAGAGCCCGGTCTATCCACAGTCATGTTAGAGACCATGAACCCTACTTTCAAGAGGGAGTGGATCTATGGAGTATGACTCAGCCGGGGAGAACAATTTTCTTCTTTAGAGAAAGTGATTTTTTTGAGTTTGGAAGGATGATATTTTCATCCAAGATTGCCTTCTTCAGTTGGAAAATGAAGCTAGCTGTTGCAGTTCTGCCATTGTTTACTAGGAGGTTGACCCCTAGAAGTAGGAATCATTACCACTTGTTTTGGTTTCCTTTGCAGAATAAAGGAGTCGGGACTTAGGACCACATTATTGACCAAGTATATTAGTCACGATGAGGACTTTGTCACGTGCTGAATAATTCCCACCTGCCCATTTTGTGATTTTTCTCAAAGATTCCAAGACAAAGTCTGATAGTCTTCTTTCACTAATCTATTGGCCCACCACACTTTCACTTGTAATTGGGGAATTGTGTTTTGGGTTTTGGGAGAGACTGGAGGGGAGGAGTGTGTGTGTGTTTTTGTTTAAAGAAATTGAAAGCCTATACTCCCAAAGAAAGCTTCATGTGTGTAGTTTGGATTAGCTAATCAATATGCTCTACTCAATTCACTTGCAACCATTCTTTGTTCAAAGATGAGTAAATATGCATGGGGAAATAAGAGTTCATAATGAGGAAGGCAACACTAGAGGTTGTGTGAAGAAAGTATAAACTAAGACCAATGGCGTGGGGGAGGGTGCTTGAAATCCTGGAACTATTGCAATACTCCAACTACTGAAAAGTGTGAAAAACAAGTCTATTGACTTTGCTATGGACCAACTTCAATAGTTCTACATTTCCTTTACACAGACAAGGGGCAATTCATTTTTGTGCAATAGAGGGGTGAACTACACAAGGCACACACCCTGATATTTACATAAGCTTAACTTCGTATTGAACATAATTGCACTTCAAATTACCTCATTTAATTTATAGGTAACACTTTCTCTTCCTTGACATAAGATTAAAATTGCATGAGAACACAATAAATTGAGATACATAACAAGATATTTGAAATAAGCGGAAATTTCAAATCAATTATTTCCTCTTACTTGCTTCTAGAGGTTTAAGTTCAAAGTATTTAATTTTTTAATCTAGTTCTAATTGTTGTATTATATATGGGTTTGTTTGTAAATCACCTATTAGTATCTATAACCTACCAGGTAGAAGTTGCTGAACTTTTGATTCGTCTTCAGTGCACAGTTCACCAAGCATAACCTATCGCCTTTTCTTTGCCATGTATACAGCATCCAACAAGAGGTCGGGTATGAGTTTTTGTCCCCAGAGAGGAAGGAGAGTGGAGGGTTATGCTGTTGCTCTTGAACTTCTGAACCTATGTATAGGTTATGAACTTATGTGGGGTTAGCCAGTGTGGTTAAGGTCCAAGCTACTTCTAGCATTAAGTTTTTGTCAACCCAAGTGAATGTGTACTCCAGAAAAGATGAAGAGAATGTAACTTGATAGCCCTCTGGGATCAAAATGAACAAGGGGTGTGTAACCCTGTGGCCTTGCCATTTACATTAAAAAGTATCTTAAGGCAAAAGAAGAATTAGGAAACTCAAATATTTCATCATGCAAAAATATAATCTTCAAAAAATCCTCCAAAAGAAACCAAAATCCTTCAAGATACTATAACTCCATAACCAAGCTCAAATTTCAACGCAAGCCAAAATATCATATTTCAAAAATCATCATGTAAAAATAGACTTATTTACCTGGGGGCCAAAATCCCTCAAGCTATTATACTCTATAATGAATCTAAACACAGTATCCTTGCCGTGGTAGGCAAGGTCAACAAAAATGCAAGTGTTTGGAATAACTTAGTTGACACAAACACCTTTATTATTTTAATAGCTTGCAATGACTACCATAGGTAGGACCAAGTCTACATGGAATCTCTTACAAGCTGTAAAGATCACTCTAAGTAGTCATCAACTGGCAAACAAGTAGTCATTGGCCTCACAAGTGCAACATTGTTATAAGTCACATGAGTCACATGCACTCCAATTTCACTTTTGATGTGTTGCATGTTGTTGGGAATTGAAAGAAACCATTAGCTAGTAATGCCTATTAGCTGAGTTGGAGATATATTAGATCAACTAGGCATAACATGTGTCATTGGCCCAAGTGTAATGGGTTACCTGACTGTTTTTTTCCTTTCAAAATCCTTTTTTTGGTAATTTAATTAAAATTTCAATGACAAAAACTACTCTACATTCAATTACCTCTCCCACCTTATGTTTAAGAATTTCCAAATCATCTTCATTAAATTCTACTCACTAAGAACTTTCCAAAAATACAAAGAAAATGCCCAAATTCCCCTATAATTTTCAGTTTTGATTTAAATGAATTCTTAATGAAAAAATGTTCAATATTCAATAAATTCTTCACCATAGGTTAACACATTATGAAACTAACTGAGGCCTTTCCATTGATTCTAAGAGCATGGCAATTTTTAAGGAAAAAATTGTTCAATATTCAATAACTTCTCTACCATAAGTCAAAACATTACAAAACCAACATTACTTGTCATCAAGGGCTTTCCAAGAAATAACAAGAGCGCAGCCAGAGACGCCATGAATTGAGAGATCTCAACAAAACAAACAAAACAAACAAACAACCTTCCTTCATAGACAAATTAGTTATGAAGATCCTCAAAGTTCAGTTTTTTTCCTTTTGTGATGGACACTGTTGATTGGCCCATCACAAAAAACTTAATCAAGCTTTGGACTTTCCCAAAATAGATGAATTGTAGTCTGCCCCTTTTGGGTTGCTTATATTGGGTTACAAAGAGTAGAACTTTGGGCAAATGATCTGGGATAAAGTGAGGTGCTATGGGGAACACATTGGGAACAACAAAAGTCCAAAAACTCCAGCACCACAATCCTCCCCAAAAGAAAAAAACTGAGCCCATTGGGCAATGTTGGCTCACCTCATTGGCTGTCAAGAATTTCTATGCTTACCTTCCTCTTTACCATTTTTGGCATAGGCTAATGGGCAGGGGCACAAACAATGTGACTAATTCATGCTTCTTATTAATTAGTTGATGGATGTTCACCCAAAGTTCTTTTTTATTTTTATTTTCAAGGAGCCACTTTGATTGACCCATCCCAAAAAGTCTATTGCTATTGGGAACATCTTCAGGAACAGATTGGAAACATGAAAAAACCCCCCCAAAAAAATCCCTTATTGTACCCCCAAACCCAAAAGAAAACAAGTTGGGCCCTTTTGAATGCATGTGGAGCCTTCTCATTGGTTGCATGAAAATCATGGTCCTAAAACTATAAGTTACCATTTTCCAACCTAGGCAAATGAAAATTAAATTAAATTAAATTATAGCTGAAAATTTTGGAGGAATTGGAATGTGCCTTTGGTGTTATTGGAAAGGTCTTGATGAGCAGGATTTAATGGAATTTATTTGGTAAGATTTGGACCCAGAATTTGGGAGATATTGATTTTTAAGTGATTTCTGTCACTGAAAATTCAAATAAATTTCAAAAAAACCAGGTTTTGGAAGGAAAAATCAGTTGAGGACGTGGTAACACTTGGGCCAACGGCACAGGCCACACTAGTTTTCTTTGAAGAAAAACTCCTTTTTCACTCTAAATTGTGTTTTGAAAAACAAATATTTGTCAACTTTGTAAATCACAATTTGATAACAGAAAAAAACACACACACACACCCCAGTTCAGCTAGGTCACAAAATAGAATGCAATTGTAGAATTGAAAGGGAGGTACTCATATTTTCATTTCCTTTCCTTTCTTTTTTCTTTCCATCCATTTCATATCATGTTTAATATCAAAATCGGTATGTGATGTAATAAAGTTAAAAACAAGCATTCATTGAAAACACCAAAGAACAATACTTTTTTTCCCAAAACGCGTGGCAACCAAAATGAACTCTGAATCATTTACTAATTTTCTTAGCACTATAGACTCTATCCCCCTTGCCCTCTAAAGCCTGGAGCTCGCCAATTCAAAAATTGTCGGAGACGCGGAGCAAGAGATGGGGCCATGGAGAGGATGGTAGATTTGACTAGAGGAGGCGGTGGTACATACGTCTGAAAATAGTCGGCTAATGTTGACTCTTGATATCAGAAGAATATAATATAATAAATTTGCCCTTAGCCTTTGGCTCCCGACTAGCCTTAAGGAAATAGCTTTTTGAAAAACTGACCCCAGAAAGATGCAATTACCGCTGAATTGTAAACTTGGGCACCTCATTGAAAGTAATAAATGTTTTTAAAAAAATTCTAATTAGGGGTGTTCTTAGTGTGATTATTATTTTTTGGTGATAGTAGGCCAATCAAAGAGGCCCATAACCATTAATTTTTATTTTCATTTTGAAACAATTGCATACTGAAAGAACTCATTTTTCCAAAGAGAATTGGTATGTTGCTTTCTCTTCTTCTTTTTCCTCTTTTTTTGTCCCTTTTTTGGGGGTGGGGTTTATCTCTCTCTCTCTCTCTCTCTTTGCAAATTGTGTTGTGCTTATAAGACTGTCTCTCTGCAGCTACTTGTGCAAAATCCAATTCAGGCCTTCCAGCATTCAGCTTGGTGGTCCTGCAGGAGAATTCCTCAATTGGTAGAGAGAATTTGTGTTTTCTATGCAACTCCAGGCTTTCTTTTGGGTTGATCTGAAGATTTGGGTGTCTCCATTTTCTCTTCTCATCATATTCCTGGACTTTCTCTGATCCGGCTCAGCTCCTGTCTGTGTCTAGTGTTGCAAGAATAAGCATCTCTGAGTTTTTAGTGTCCAACAAGAATTCTTTCAATGCTAATATTCACACCTTAGTTTTGTTCTTTGAAGAAGAATTCGGGATATTCTTCGTTCTTGACGGTCGGGAGCAGATTTGAAGCTTAGTTTTTCGGCAAAGTTTTTCTTGCAAAAAAACCACCCCGCGCCGGCATCCAAAATCATGCCAGCATCCAAGCTGCAGGCGAGGTCCAAGCTCGCACCAGTTCTGGAAGATTATTACATGGGTGCTCCTCATATGGATCACGAGACCGAAGCGGGTGATGTCCAGCTGCGGCAGAAGCAATTACGCGCTACAGCAGCAGCAGCAGGAGCTCCAAAGCAGTTGCTGGGACGCTGCAGCAGCAAGCCCGGCTGCAAGGAGACGGGATCGAAGAAGGCGCTGGAGTCCATCAGTCCGCTACGTCTGCTGGGGAAGCTGCGAGACAGATACGTGAGGATGATGAACGATATGGCGGAGAAAGGAGACATGAGCGCCGTCGGTCTGGCGGGTTACCACGGCGCCGTTGCGACTCCGTATATCTATCCTTGCTGCAGCACCCGCGCAACCACCATGACCAAAGACTACGACCTCGACTCCTCATGTGAGCAACTTCTCAGTGAACTCTTCTTTGGGCCTAGTACTCAATCATCATGTCAGAAGACCCAAACCCAAGCTGTTACCAAACCTTGACTAGACCAAGCATACAACTATATATTCCACTATTAGATCACTTCCATGTACTATGCTTCAGCACCACGGCACTCCAACAAGCTGCTGCTGCTGCAGCAGCACTAGGAAGAGTATACTAGGAAGAGAACACACACACAGTGGTCCTCTGTGTGGAACTCCTGCAAGTTCATCTTAAGAAACAAGGACTTGGGTTCTTGTAGTGATACAAGGTCTTGAGCTTGATCGACTTGAAAATCTGGTAGTACCATTGTTGATCTCGTTTTTGTAAGATTCTGGAGGGAGCCCATGAGAAACAGAAGATAAATTGGCGAGAGTTTCATTCTTCAAGCTGGCCCAGATCTTAGAGACTAATTAGGTCCTGAAAGTTTTACTAGCTCTAGAGGATTCATTAGCTAGCTAGCTAGGTGCATGTTCCAAGGGGATTCATGATCAGCTTACCACAGATGATCATGATGAGGTCTAGGAGCAGAAAAAGAAGAAGAGTGTGCAGATTTCATTCTACCCTACAATCTCTTGTGATTATGATCCATGTGAATTGCTGCACATGCAGCCTCATGAGGTTCACAGGAACTAGTACAGATAGAATGCATTTCGTCAACAGGCAGAATTAGCCCTGAGACTAGCTAGATTCTTCAAATTCATTTCAAACATGATTCAATTCTAATTCACTAGAAGGGTTCTTGTAACACATGTGATGAATTTCTATGGAATTTTTGTGGTTGCAACTTTGCAAGTCATGGAACTTATTTGAACAAAACAATCAAAATTATTGTTGTCTTCCTCATGATGATTTTTTCAAAGATAGGAGGAGATCATTTTAAACTCAGTGTCCACACCCTTTGTGGCTTCTCCTTTTATTGTGTTTGGCATGATACAAATCATGTGGAGATTTTGTCTACCATGTTTGGCATGGCAGCAGCTCAATCTTGCATCATCTGTGCAGGCACCTGTTTGCTCACATCAAAGATAATTTGGATCATGGATACATCATGTGATCTGAACACCAATAATATCATCCATGAATTCATGAATTACATGAGTGGGTTTCAGATATTTGTTGGTTTGCTCACATCAAAGATAATTTGGATCATGGATACATCATGTGATCTGAACACCAATAATATCATCCATGAATTCATGAATTACATGAGTGGGTTTCAGATATTTGTTGAGGGTGAAAGCAAGGAAAAAAAGGAGCCAAGTAGTGTGTGCATAGTCCTTCAAATTGTTTTTTCAAAATTTGGAAAATCACCATGGGAACACTATATATCCCCAAAAAAATTATTTTTGAAATAAATTCTCATCCTTTCAAAGTTACAACTACAAAATTTTCATGAAAATTCACTATGTTTGTTTCAAGAGTCCTTTTATATCTTTAAAGGATTCAAGAAAAGTATGTGGACAAGTGGTTTTTTTGTTTTCAAAAGTCTCTTTCCCTTATCAAATGTTCATCAAATCATTTCGATTTTTTTATGAATTTTAATATATTCCACAAGAAAGGATCCATGTGTTCAAAACATTCAAAAAATAAAAATACATATATCTTTTTTTATTTTAATATTTGAATGTTCCTTTACACTATTATAGTTTTGAATTTGTAATCATGGTTCAAAATAGAGTTATAGATTTGACTATAATGTAAGGCTTGATGCCAAAAAAATTAAGTTTTTATCATGTTATATGTCATATTTGGTTTCAAATTTGATATTGAGTTTAAAAAATTGTGTGAAAAATGTAATATAAACCAATAGAAAATTGCCACATGAAAAATGTAATCCTTATAAAAGACTTTAACCTTGGTGCGACTAGTTCTTTTTTTCAATCTTTCACCCTTGAAGAATTCGAAGCTAGATATGAGCTGCTCACATGTATCAAATTGCAAAAAAAACTCAAATGCATGATTAGCTCTAAACCTCCAAGATTAATATAGATCTTGATTCTAGATTTGTTGAAGAATTTAAAGAAGATTGATCACCATTTATGTACAATTCAACCCCAATTATTGCAATTGGGTTCAATTGTCAAAATAGGGGAATCTAATTAGGTTTGAAACTCTAGGTTGCAATTGAATTGGTCATTTGAAAACTTTGGTTTAAGAAATTGCAAAGTTATAAATAATGATCTCTTATTAGATCTCAATTTTCTTTTCACCTTTGGACAAGTGGTTTCAAATAATTTTGGAGGTTTTAAGGGTGGTGAGATGTTAGGTTATTGACCTTACCATTGCCATGTGGAGGAGATCACCAATTAATATTGCAAATTATCCCAAAAGTTCAATCCTGAACTATGATGAAACTCACAAATTGTCCTTGCCCACTATTATACCTGTGATAAATGCATCTGGGTGAAAATCTTTTCAAGTGTACCACCAAGGATGAAAAGAGCCTACCTCTTATTGCAATTTTTTTCTTTTCCTATATTTTGATCCCATCAAAACTAATGAATAAAAAAATATCAAATATTTTATAAATATCATATTTTAAACCATTATAATTTTAAATAAATTTTAAATAAATTTCATCATAATCATCTATAAATATGTTTTTACTTAATAAAAAAGAACTAAATATAGAGAAGGATGACATTATGTTATGATTTTGGCACAACTTAAAAAATTTGGACCCATATGAAGGAAACTCTAATAATTTACTTTTGGCTCAAATTTATGAAGCATATTAAGCCCCCAAAAATAGAGAAAAGGATGTAAAGTTAATGTCCTTTGTTATTTGAGATGCCTCATAAGGCAAAACTTTCACACAAGTTGGGACAAAGCTTATCTGATTTGTACATAAGCTCTTCTTAGCAAGTTCCTTTCCACTTCCTCAATGTGTCAAGAAAAATTAAGTCCATTTTTTCAATATAGCCTAGGTATAAGAATAGGTCCACCAATGGTCTTATGCACAACATATTTTGGATGTAGGAGAACATTGATATGTCAATGTGGGTCAATAAATCTACACACACTGTAATGCTTGCAAAAGGCATTGTACCATAAAATGGATGCTCAAATTGAAGGGTTGGTCCAAGTGGTTGACTTTAAATAGTCTCTCATCTTATGAGGTTTCATTTTCCATGTTTATGAAAAAAGATGAAGAAAAAATTGTACAGTGTGTTGGATGTGATAAACATTGTTGCCAATGTTTCTTTTTGGTGGTGATTTATTTTTTTCATTTGGTAAGTTTTTAAAAAAAAGATGCAACTTCTACAAAAGGATTTTTTTTGGGGGCGGGGGGAGGGGAGAAGAGACTATCCCTCAGATTTACTATATTTCAAGGAATTTTTTTTGTCATACTTAAAGGTCGGCACAACTAAAACTAGATCATAGTTAAATAAAAGGTAGGAATTATAAATTTAAACTTGTAGTCACACTTGAAAAGTTAAGTAGCAAAAAATGTGACATGGATATCTATGTAGTTCAAGCAGCAATAACTCAAAGGTAAGAGCCAAGGTAGTTATCATCTAATCTTAAAAGAAAGTAGATTTTGGAATGAAACCTCAATGTTGAGTACCAACTCAAAAAGTCACCCTATAAATCAATGATATCATATCTCCCCTTCCTTTCAACCCCAAGCTCCTTGAGCAATTAATTGTGAGATCCCACCTCTTACATTATTGTCACCACACTCCTTACTAATGTCATCATAGCATTCCTTGCAAACAAGAACACCATGACAACAAGAAGTTCACATAACAAAAGCACACAAACACGTAATCATAACAATGCCATCATTAGTAGCACATCACAACAATGCAGTAACGCATCAACATGGAAGTGTTCAATGGGTTTGTTTATGGTGTTGATGATCAACAATTGGACAAACCAACAAGTATGTTTCATCTCCATTGCCCCGAGCCATTCAAATTCAAAAACTCAACAAAAAAAAATCAACTAAGAGTTTAGTGTGAAGAACTTGACAAATTGTAATCCATTCAATTCATGGTAATAGGCATTCTTGAAGGGTGACTTTTTGAAGTGAAAGTTCCATTCAAATCAAGATGAAAATGAAAGATAAAAGGAAAGTGTAGAGTTCACATGAAGTGAAATCAATCAAAAAACCTAGGCTTGCAACCCAATTAGAAGCATCAAAACATGTATCCCCATTTCAAGCCAAAAGAAATGAACATCTAATTTCAGTAGATGTGATTGGGTGAAAACACACTAGTGTGGACCAAAATAATTAGTTGAAAGTTCATTTTTTAAGTCCAAATCCAATATACTTTTCAATAATTTTTTTTTGATTATGTTGACATTCACTTTTTTCTTCCATGTCTAAGTTCATATCACCTTAATTAAAACCTTTTTAACATCCCTAAAAAATGAGCTTTGAAAAAATTAATTTAAACATCTAAATGGAGTTTATAATTCTAATGTCTTCATTTTGAATCTTTAAAAAAATGAGAAGTCTTTTTTATTTTATTTTTTCATCTTGAGTGTTATGATATTTCAATGTGTAGTGATAAAAAGTTGTAAACATGGTTTTCAACTCCAGAAGAAACAAAAGTTCATAATCATAATAGTGGACTATGACAATTTGATGTACCTACATTGTAAAGTCCGTAAGGTACATCTGAAGTCATAGTCCAACTCTAATGACTTTAGATTTTTGACAACTTTTGCCCATCACAAATCTAAAATTGTTATTGCAGAAGATTAGGGCTCCCCAATGCATGATAACAACAATTTTCAAAACTTCACTCCATTTCCATACAATTGTCTAAAACCATGATACATTTTGTTGAATGTCAAGAACACTTGTGCAACACAGATTAATTTTGTGACACCTAGAATTCACACATGAGAATAATTTGTAGCATGATAATCCACCACTCCAAAGCCTTATTATTCTTTGAGGTAGTCACCAATGTAGCAATAGATAAAGCAACAACATCAACAAATAAGGGAGCAACAACATAAATGCCACAACTTGTACACCTAGAATGCAATCAAAAAAACTTTGTCCACCAAATGCAAATAACAATGGAGTTTTTATGTAGAAACAAAATCCTTGATGCCATTTGAGAATTCTATGTGATCAGCTACAAAATTTGGTCAACATATTGGCAATACAAGTGTTCAAAAAACATTTTGATACCCATCAAAGCTTGGTGGAAGTAGCAAAAAAGAGTTTTAAAGCCTTGATTGAATTTGTAGTCTGCATTCATTTAGTGAACCTATAAATTGAGAACCAATGAAAAATAGTTCAACAAGAAATTTGAGAGTGAGCGACAGTACTTCACATGCCATGATGAAAATTTGTGTTGGATTCAAAATGAAAATGGTGAATGTGATTGTAAACTTCATAGAAATGATGGTTCAAACATTTTATCCAAGGAAAAATCAACCAATACTTACATCACCCCTTGGACATGGACAATTGAACTCAAAAGTTGCAAGCTTTGTTACTCATCTCAACTAAGATCCTACATTTTAAACAATGATACATACTATAAACATATTGTATAGCATGATAATAAAATTGAAACTTTGGAAAGTGGATGATACCTGCAAATTATAGAATTGTTGCATGATCAAACTAGATTGTGTTGAGTTGCAAAATACATTTCCAAATTTCAAGATGTCTTTGCTGGTAAAGCTTCTAGATGGCCCAGCCAAACCCTGACCTTTTTTGCTTGGGATCAGCGCAATGCCTTGCTGACAGTATGATATCCTCTTCTCCATTTGGTGCAGATGTATGGAACAAAATCTTGCCTGGTATAACACACTGGCAAAGTCCCAAGTTTTATGGCTACTATCCATTCAATGTGAGCTCTGCAGCTGGATCCTTAGGGGAGATTCTCAGTGGGGGCGTCAACTTCACAGGGTTTAGCTGGATCACCTTCCCAGTGGTGACTGAACTGGAAATAATTGTATTGGACTGGCTTGGAAAACTCCTGCATCTCCCAGAGGAATTTCTTTCATCTGGTAATGCCACATACACCATTTGTATACTTCACTGGATTGCAACGTCATACAACAGTATGCAGTACCTGCAGATTTTCTTCATTTTTCTCCTGCAGTTGGTGGGGCTATGAGGTAGATTAATCTCCAGCCAATTTTGTGGTTATTTTCCCCTAAGAACTCTTAAATCCTGAATTGCAGGGAAGGGTGGGGGTGTAATTTAAGGCACATCTCGTGAGGCAGTTTTGGTAGTAATGTTAGCAGCGCTCAAGCCTGTTGTGAAAAAAGTTTATACTTCTCAGGGTATGTCAGAGGGAGAAGCATTGACTAATTAGCTTGTGGTCTACACTTCTGATCAAGCACAGTCTTGTGTTCTCAGAGCATGTCAGGTACTGAATCTCTTGCAGAGAAGCCTCAAGTGTTTACTGCCTCACTTCTGCACCACCGCTGTATCATGTTATAACAGCATGTTAGGGGCATGCTTTCTGGCCTAAGAAGAACTGGTATTTCTCTGCCAGTGTGCTGTTCCATATGGTAGAAATGTGACTGGTCTTCATGGATTTTTGTTGGGGATTGCACATACAGATAGCTGGTATTGCCACAGCAAACTTCCGGCCTCTGCCAACAGATGCTTCCAGCCACTTTTCCTTGTCCCCAGCAGTACTGACAAAAGCTGCAGCCAGTGATGTTGCAGCTGGTCTTGTTCCTTTCTTCCTCTGTGGAACAGTACTAAATCTCAAAGCTCCTCCCTCAAGATTTTCTTGTTGATTGGTATGTGGCAAAAATTTCCCTATTTTGGATAAAACTGTTTGAGAGAGGCTTGGGAGAACTTTTTAAATATGTTTTTTCAACAAAAATTTAACACTAATGCAAAATGAAAATTCCAGTGTTTAAACATCATTTGAGTGATCAAGTCTTTTAGGATATGGACGGATCAGCAGTGTTCAAACAGTTTATCTACGTGCGCCTTAAGACACCCAATTAGGTTTGAAGAGGTTGGGAACCTGATGATCCAGCACAGAAAGAACCAGCTGATTTTCCAATCAAAACAAGGCATTTAGCAAATGTTCATAGGTGTGCGTCCAGGGTGGAGTCTCTCCAACAACTGAGTTCTACAAGTCATGAATACTCTGCTCTCAGGCAGTGGAAGATATTTGGAAATGCCTCATTGAGCAGCAAGCTACTAACAAAAGCTGTTTTCTACAGTATACATGTGCCAAGTTAAGTTCAAGCCTTGGAACATCACCATTCTAATGGGCCAAAGTCAACATCCAAATGGGTTGTAGAAACCAGTGTTGGCAGGTTGTTTCTTTTTTTCAATATTAGCTGCTGAGTGGGTAGGTTTGTTTTTTGATTTTTTTGGGACCACACAGGTTATCAATATCAACACTGGTTGAGAAAATTGGGTTAACCTGCTGGAGTTATACACACAGGTTCTACGGTTTATTAAAAAAATTTAATTTAAATGATTCTCTATATATATATGGGATAACTCGCTAAATCAGTTAAAGATCTTAAACGTAAACAAATGTGAATATCAATTACAAGCACCATAGTTGAAACATAAGACTCGGCCACAGAACTAAAAGACATGTCCAGAAGGAGAAGCTGAAAAATGGAAATCCTATCATTGTTCATGAGCTTGGAAAGTCCCAGAGATATACAAAATGCAGCTCACCAAGATTCCTGTCATCATTCATGATGAGTTTACATTGTACAAGTCTCACCAAACTGCTTATAATGTATTGAAGCTATATCCATACTACTGGTGCTGTCCACAAGATGGAGGAATTAGCCAAGATATGGAAGGGCGTTCCAACCGCCAGCACGTCTTGCTTCTGATTCAGAAAATTAAGAGACATAGTTCAAGCATTGATTTGGCACCCCTGCACCCAAAACCCCCAGTTCGGCCTCGTCTATTGTCTGTCAGGTGCCATGAAATCAGAACCAACCGACATCACAACACACAGATCGCTAGTCGAAGCACATACCATATTTCACTATTGAACACTCCAAACCCCAAGACGCAGGAACGTACAAGGTAATTGCAAATTTCCCTCACTAGTATACAGACACCAAAAAGATCTCAACAGCAAGGAGAACATATCAACGATTACAAAAATAAAGACCTGGCCCCCCAGAGTTGATCCGGCACAATGCATTGTCTTATAGCAGATCCTTTCTCAACCAGCGATATATAGTCTTATAGAAAGCAACAATGTGATTTATGTGCATCAGGCTCCTCAGCATGCACAGCTAGCAACAGTCACGCTGCAACAAGCTTAAGACATTCTGGTTCATGGGAAGTTAAAAGAAAGTATATGTAATACCTTGCAAACCAGATGCATGTTAGAGGGCCCTCATCGATCAAGCATGGAGGAAGATGCGAAATTCCTGAAACATGAGTCGATCCGCGTGCTACCCGACCTCGAACAAAGAGGCAACCTTGCATCTGTGCACCACCAGGATTGTCCTCTCTGCTTCTCGCGAGATAGGGAATAGAACTACAAGCAATCCAAGAACACAACATAGTGCTCGTAATTTCATTCCCTACCTCGCGCGAAACAGAGATGATAATCCTCTCATTCCTTTAACGGCGAGTAGGTCAGATGCGGATCGAGTATGACTGAGAGGATCGGTAGAGGCATGAAGCAGGTAAATACTGTAAGTAACAGACTTCAATACTCAAGCTGCTCGCTAAAGCAAACAAGCAAACGAACGAACGCCAAAGAAAGCAAACAAACAAACGAATAGACAAGCTACTGGAATGCAAAACGGCTACTGTGAAGAAGAGGAAATGAGGAAAGTGTGATGTTGCAAATGGGCTGGATGGTGCCCTTTTAATTCGATGAAACAGGTTAAGAGCTTCTAGCGACGCACGGGTCCGTGTGATGTAAAGAGAGAATGCACATCATGATAAGAGCGACGTACTGGGCCGCGTGATGTGAATGGAGAATTCACATCACGATCAAGAGCCTGGTTTAAAGAGCACTTGGTTGATGGGCTGGATCGTGGGGACAACTGGTTGTCATGCATGCGAAGAAAGGACGGACATCTACGTATGTACACTATGCGGCCCCATGATGGGAAGGGAGACACATCATGAAGAGCGCCGTTTGAGGAGTCCTTGGTGGATGGGTGGAGCACGGCTATCCTATGGGCCGCATGATGGGAAGAGAGAATGCGCTCATGAAGAGCGCCGTTTACGGAGTCTTTGTTGGATGGGTGGAAGTGCGCCGCGACAGCTGTTTGTAATTCACGCCAAGGAAGGACGGACAAAGACGTCTGTGGTATATAACATACTTGCATTTCATTGTTGTTTCCTTCTGGGTTTTTATTTTCTTTACATTCTTTTTTTTTTGTTTTTATGAAGGTGAATTTGAAAGAGTCAATTTAAATGCAATTGTCTTCTCCCTATGTGTCTCTTTATATATATATATACATAACAGCATATGTCTTCTCATCAATGCAATTGAAATCATGAGAAGTTGAGCGTTTGAGACTTTTTTTAAATCATTCTTCAGAAGCTTGGCTTTTTAAATATAAAATTGCACCGGTTATTTTTAAAGGTGCATTGTCCAGAAAGAGTCAGTTATGCAAATTTGTTTCAATATCTGGGTCCCTATCACTCACTACCCCTATTTTAATTGTAATAGAATTGAGAGGCTGTTGTAGTTGGGACATCAATTGGATTTTCTTTTTGGTTTGCTCTTTCGCAGATGTGTTTATTTCTTAAAACTGGATTGGCAAGAGATGAATTATGTATAGTGTGGGAGGCATTTTTCCCAGGGAGTTGTGTCATGTGAGGTGAGTGGGAGGAGGATGGAGCCCCAGTCAGTCACCAATCCGTATGTGACTCTCGCAGGAAAATGCACCCCCTTGCAGAAAGATTTTTGAGCGTTTCTTTTTTAAGTTGTGTATTTTACTTACCTTTCTGTAGCACCCAACAAAAAAACTGTCCACTCTCCTGGGATCTTATGGGATCCATCAAATTATGATGTATACATTAACCCCATTGAAAATGATAAAGCCTTTCAGCTCAAAAGTCTTTCTGCAACTTAATTGATGCAAGCTGTTTTTGTAGACTTGTGTGTGTACATTGTAAATTTTGGAGGAAAAGAAAACCCAATTCCTAAACATGGTTTTCAAGTTCAATATAGTTTGTTGAAGTCATTATATAAACATTAAATTAGGAGAGTCTCAAATATATATATGCAAATACCTACAAGTAAGACCTTTGCATGATAAATGGCTAGCTTGTTGTACCGTTTTTTCCTTCCAATTTTGTGATGTTATGACAGCAGAATTTTGTTGATGTACATGGGATGATTTAGCCAGATTTGAAGATTAAAAAATATGGAAGTAAAAAAGAAAGCAAACTTCTATATTTTTGGCTACCAACTATAACTTAGGATAGAATTTGGAAATGGTTTTTTTTTAAATTCCGAAAACAGGAAAACAAAACCCAAAAAGCATTAAATTCTCACCATTTTGAAGAAAAATTTGCTAAAACAATTTAAAACGCGGCTGGGCCAAAATTTGTAAATATTATTTTGAACCTTGATATACCTCCAAGACTAAAAAGTGGCAACAATAACAGCAATGTTCTTGCTAATGTGTACAGATAATTATAATTGAAGACGGTATTTTACTATATTATTAAAAATTAAACAAGTATACTATAAGTTATTAGTTGCAAAACAATACAATTGCTGAAAATGTTAAATGTTTGTGTCTATAAAGGACTTCTGGACCATTTATTAACTTGCCTTAAAAAATAATATAGTAGCTTGAGAATTAGTTACTAAATTCTAATCTGTTTATAATTCATTGCCCATTATTGTAAACTTTAAAATACAGAAATATGTCTTTGGTTATATGTGTTTATTATGAAATATATAAGGAAATGGGCCCATTATCCTGGGTAAGCTACCTTGGCAAGCCCACTAGGGTGAGATGGCCAGCACACTCAAAATCATGGGCCTGCCTGTGGCCATTACATTGACATGTTTGGTGAATAATTATGTGGCACCATGAAATGGCTATAGGGAATGACACCAGAATTTCATGGAAACATCATGGAAACATCATGGGAGTATCATGACAATGACACTGAGAACATGAGAACATCATGTATCCATCTGAGAGACAATACTCTGTCTCTGTGTGATTTCCTGGTGGCTGGTGATGATGCTCATTGTGATGGGTCAATGACCAGCCCTCAAATGCCATGCCAATGCCATGCCATGCTGAAACTTTGCACAAGTCATTAGAAATTCACCCTGATTATATGAAGGCAGCTCAATACCTTCCCTGTACAGCTGCTTATCATTATACATAGTACATTGCAATTGCAGAAGATTCTGCCATAGCTGCAATGCGCAATGGAAGGAGCAAAACTGAGTCCATGAAATAGTTGACACAACCCATTATGTTGCTTGTCTCTTCCTGGCACCTTTGATGGGAGATTCTGGGAATTCTCAACAACAGGATACAAAGAGTGGTATACTCTAGTTCCTAGAAATGCTTGGAAGGAGTGAGCTAAAGCCTGTGGCAGGTCTCCACACAAGTGCACTTGGCTCTACATCTCAATCCTGTTTTTTGCCTGGATTGTGTTTCCTCCTATTGTGCAATTCTGATGATTCTTGTGCAAGCAACTTTGTGAATTTTTTTGTCCTTGCAAGAATGAAGCAAACTTTCAGCTCAAAGCAAAGAACAATGAACCACAGATGTCAGAGAGTATATACAAAAATCATAGACATTCTGAAGACTGATGCAATATAAGAAAATCCAATGTTTTCCTCTTCTGGTAAATGGCCATAACCAGTTCAGTTCACTGTAGTGGGAGGAAAAGGTTTGCAGTCTAGAATTCTGTGAAGACCAAAAGTTCTGCCTCTCAACAATCGAGTTGTGATTGCTGAGCTGATTCTCTCCACAAGGTGTGTACAAGCAAGACCAATTTGCTCATCTTTTCAGAGAGATTATCCATAGTTCGATGTCCTGCTGCAATGTACAAGTCTTCAACAAAAAGACATTGGCACCCAAAGAACCGTGTCCTGGACTTCTCCAGTTTAGGGCACTTACCAGCAATCAGGTCTTGTCAATGTCCCAGTGGCTGTGCAAGTAAGGATCATGTGGGAAGAGTTCCAAACTTAGGAGTGACTAAGATAAATTTCAAATCCGCAACCAAGCACAAGAGATTCACTGACATAATATCAAAGAGGATGCCTGGATTCAGTTCTCCTAAGTTCCTTTTTCAATAAGGGAGCAATAACATGCCCACTGCAATTGCGATGAAGGTCACAGTCAAATTGTCATCAATTGGGAGGGGCAAAGATTCAACAATTGCAGCACACAGTGAAACTGGTATTGTCGTAAGATATGTTTGCCAGGTCGCTTCAAAGTAACCAAAGGAAGCAAAATACAATATACACCTGCACAAAGCACACATGTTATCAGGCTTCTTCCCACAGTCCTTTTCACTACAAGAGAATGTAGTTCTTCTCACACAAAAAGCCACAGTTCATGACACATGTGAGGTAAACTTTGTTGTTTCACCCATTACAATGTACAATATGTAATGGCAAAATTGACAGCAACTTGGTTGTGACCTTCATGTATTATCTGTGCCCTTACCTACTGTTAAATTGCCATTTTAATGTAATATATGCCACAATAAATACCACATATTGTAAATTGTAATCAATGAAACCAAAAAGTTTACCTCATACATGTGTCATGAACAATGGCTTTTTGTGTGAGAAGAACCACATTCTCTTGTAGTGTTTGCCTCCTTCTAACAGCCATACTTAACAATGGTATCAAAGCCAAGTTCAGTTTGTTGGTGTTCTAAATTGCCTTACCCCATTGATGCAAGTGAGGCAGCTGCAAAGAAGGCAAGAGAACCAATGTAGGACTTGCTGTGATTATATGGCAGTTTCTCAATGCCATAATTTCTGCCCATAATGTCCGCAAAACCTGCAAAATGATGAAGTCCATTCACACGAGAAAAACAAACCAATGAACAATACAGTCTAGGCTGCATACCCATGTCCTAAAATTACCCCATTTCAGTCTCTTGTCCGAAGTGCAGCTAGTCATGCCCATGAGTGTGAACCTTAGTCATTGGGGTTCAACGTACCATCTCCAGCACACAAATTTGCCACTGCAGCAGCACCAACCGGTGAGTTGCGCCAAAAGCAAACTGTGGCCACTGTTATTGAGATTGCGTAGTAAAGTGGCCCCTTCAGTAGTTCCCTGCATATTGTGAGAGCATGTCCAGCTTAAGGTAAGATTGTCTCACACTAGAGGAGGGCATTGTCCAATGAGGTTGTAAAAGAAAAAACCCTAGATTTGAGGCCAACCTTGATTTTGCACAAGCTTTGAAATGAGTAAATCAGGTGATCATATTTACCTCTTGTCACCCTCCCTAGATATCGCCTTTACAAGAGCATCATTCTTCAACAGACCAAGCCCCAAGCCAATCATGCGCAACCCATTTGCAGCTATTGCAAAAGCAGCCATGTACTTGGCATATGGAGACATGCTGCATTACAGAAACTGGAACTGCTTCAGATAGTGCTCTAATGATTGGTATGATACCTCAGTGATGATCCAACTATGACCCTCCAAAAAAACAAAAAAAAACCATTCAAATTGTTCCTCCGACATTACAGTTATGCATCAAGATAATACAAAAAAATTGCAACAAAGAGATCCAGCTAATTTCTGAGGTACTTGAGCTGAAGCTGGTGGTTACATGAGAAGAAAAACTTGTTGGGAGTGAGAGTATTATTGTTCAATTGTTCATGGGCCCAAAAAAGGCAAAAAAAATCTGAAGTGGAAAAACGCCCCACCTGAAGAGTGGCCAAGGCAGCATGAACACTAGGCCTGCTAAGATATGCACCAGTTTCCTGCTCAGCATCTGTGCACAATTTTTTTCACATGTAATCAAAGATGGTGCCAAGTTCACAACATCCCCCAAGTTCCCTCAAAAGCTGAGTACTTAAAAACTTCCCCAGCACACAGGACAAGTGATTCTCCTGGAGAAAGCCCAGGTGGGTATCCAAAGATGTCATGTGGGTGGTATGTATTATTGGAAAAAACGCCCTTACCTTCATCCAAAATTTGCAAAAAATCCAGTCAAGGACAGGAGGAACAATGGTAGAGAAACAAAATATGCCAAAAAATTTCAGAGACGTTTTTTGGAAACGCAGCAATAATCCTTTGTGTATATGCAAAGTATAGAGGGAAAAGGAAAAGAGCGAGAACACTTGTAGGGTGTCTCAACCAGATTTCACCTTTTCAAGCAAGTCCCGCTTAACAAGCTCATCGAAGAATTGTAGCACAGCAAGAGGTCCAGCAAGAGTGAGTGCAGCTGCCATCAAGTCCAGCAGGATCACATCGCCAGCAGCAAGTGTAGCCATGACGGTTGTGGAAATTACACAGGAGGAGCGAGGGAGCGAGCGAGCGAGGGAGCGAGCAGGCAAGCAGCACTACTCAGGCCTGAATGCTGCGGTCGAAACTGAGTCCAGACTGTCGTCGGAGTGAGCTTGGGGTAGCTGCGCGCGGGCAAGCAGACTCGGGAAGACGAAATGGGTTGCAAGTGGGCGTCCAGGTAGCAAACAACAGAGCGCAGAAAGCGAAGCTAAAGACAGGAGAACAACCGAGCGAAGCTAGCTCTCGTTGCTGCAACAAAAACCTCCTTCAGCAGCAAACTCGGACCGGTAACTGGAGGTACATCGTGTTGTTGTCGCTGGGAATGCGAAGAAGGAGCAGCTGGAGTGAAACAACAGCCACCAATGCACCAGTTCAGGATGAGGCCGTTCAAGCCGTTTTGGGGATGAACCGAAAACACATCCTCTTGCCTTGCCCAGGGATTTTTCAGCCCCCTTCTCTGCCCCAAAAATTTCCCCTCCTACCTACTCCCCCCCTCCTACCTACCTCCGCCCTCCTACCTCCCTCACCTCATTTCCTGCTCACTCCATCTCCAAAGCTTAGAAGAGCTCATGAGCTTGAGTAGCATAGAGTTTCTAGGAGATGTAGACACAAGGCTTGAGGAAGGTGGAGAGCTCAACGTTGAAGGAATTTGGAGAGGAAAAAACAAGAGGAGTGCTTCATCCCAAATGCAAAAGGGAGAAAAGATTACCTTCTTTACATTTCTTTTTCTTTTCTATGATCTTTTTTTCTCTTTTCTATTTGAAAAGAGGTAAGTTCCCTCTTTTTTTGCATTTTTTTTTCTCTATGGTTTTTTTTTTCATTGTGTTTTTTTTTTCTTTTGTTTG
>Ga0209611_10004838_pt1 | contig 22865 bp, 15 predicted proteins | sample S1TSphgellanicum_3_FD_187693 | JGI IMG/M metagenome (GOLD analysis project Ga0209611, IMG submission 187693) | Host-associated microbial communities from peat moss isolated from Minnesota, USA - S1T2_Fc - Sphagnum magellanicum MG (SPAdes) (version 2) | ecosystem: Host-associated > Plants > Peat... | reverse complement strand
AATCTAAATAACAAATCTATCAATGTTGAATTGTGAATGATGCTTGGAAGGCAAAATAATTAACTTCGTCTACGAACGCAACCTAATAACTAGACATACATTCGCATTCGTCCTTCATCGGTAGCATTTGTGCTTTCGAGCATAGTCACCTTATAGAACCAAAGGTAGAGGGACAAAAGTTGCCTCACAATCTTCAAGAGGAACCATTCATGAAATGGGGACTTGATTTTGTGGGGCCAATTAAGCCAATAGGAAGATATACAAGGAGCAAATATATTTTTGATGCCATAGATTATGTTACCAAGTGGGTGGAAGCAAGAGCATTGAGAACTAATATTGTAATAGTCATAACAAAATTTTTACATGAATGCATATTAACCAAGTTTGGATGTCCTTTGACTATAGTCACAAGTTAGGGAGTTCATTTCATTAATGATGCCATCAAGTAATTGATAGATCATTTTCTATTAAAAATGTGAGTTCTACAACTTATTTTCCTCAAGGGAATAGTCAGGTTGAGTCTATTAACAAGGTACTTAGGACACTTTGACCAAGTTAGTTAGTGAAAATATAATAGATTGGGATGAACATTCTTCTATAGTGTTATTTTCATATAGAATTACATACAAAGTAATAGCAAGGTATACACCATATCACTTAGTGTGTGGATTACATCCATTGATGTCCATAAAATATAAAGTGCCAGTTGCTGGTGGAAATGAGAGAAATAATACTTCAGCAATAGTTTAAACTAATAGAATTACAAAGTTGGAGAAGTTGTAGGAAGCTAAAATGTAGGCTACATAAACTATAGGAATTCAGCAATGGAATAGAACATTATGGAGTCAACAAAATAATCTAGAAAAATAATTTAGTTTTGGTGATTTTGTTGTGGTTTCCAAAGGGCAATAAGTCACACCTAGGGAATTTTACTAGGAAATGGTTTGGACCATACATAATACAATATGTGTTGCTAACCAATATTGTGTTATTAGTAACCATTGAGAAGTTTGAAATTAACCCTATGTTGGTCAATGTGAATAAGTTCAAACCCTATTCACAAAATCATTATATTTGTTGGTATAATCAATAGATGTATTGCCACAATTAGCAGATGAATTAACTCAGTCAATAAATAAATGGGCATAGTCTACAGAAGGTGTATAAGGCGAATGAAGTGGAGTAAATACAATTAACCTAAGGATTTTAAGGATGTGGATTAATCGGAAGATGGAATCTCAAGCGTTATTTTTTAATGATGAAGCGAAGTGCTTACACATGGCTGTACAAGGGACACATAAATTGGTAGAGATGGGTCATATTAATTACAAGGATCATGCGTTAATTAAAAGATGATGAGTAGGTAAAAAATGAATGTGATAGGCGAGAAGTTCAAGGACAAAAAAAAACGGGGTAACCGTCAAAAATTGTTTTTGTTTGTTGTTGGAGGTTGTGAAACATTTTCAAAGTTTTGGAATTCACAACAACATGAATGTAGAAAATGCAATTAAAAAACTACAAAGAATAACAAAGGAAAAGGAAGCGCATAAGAGTGAGCATAAATAGAGGCAAATGGAGGAAGAAAAATTGTTGACAAGAATAAAAGTAGAAGAGGAGTTGAGAATAATAGAGCATGAAGGTGTGTTGAATATTCAACTGTTGGTTGTAAGGTCATTGTTGCATTCATCATCATCTTCGAAATGTGCAGAAGCGAAGGCGTATAATGAAAAGATATTTGTTTAAATGATAATTGATTATATAGATATGATTGGAACATTTGCAATTGAGTTTTTGTGTAGAAGCAGAAGACATTAGCATGCAAGAGAGAAAACATGACCAAGAGTTACATTAATAGATCTAATGTTCATTGAAGAATTGAAAGAAGACAAAGTTGCAGAGCAACATTTTGTGGAAGCATGGACAACGCATAAGGACGTTGGGGAGGACAACATCATTGAGGTGGAAGTACAATTATCCATAGAAGTGTAGGTGGAAATATAGTAATCCACAGAAGTGCAGGCGATGGCAGAAGCACAATGAAGGGTGATGGAGATTGAGAGGCGTGAGTCGAAAGCTGTAATGAAAAGAAGACGTGTAATCTTGGACATAGTTACACTTTTGGAGAAAGATATTAAAATTCCAAATCCAAAGTGATTCATGTGGACATAGACGAAACAAAACTATGACAAACATGTTGATCGAATGGAGATTTGGAAGGATATTATTAAGGAAGTAGATTGGGCTTCTAAAGCAGGGCTCGTACCTATGTTTTTAATGGATTGGGAAGCATTGATGCCTGATGTCATGTTGGAATTTCTAAACACATTTTTAATCAAAGGTGTAAATATTTACTATGGGCATAAGGAGAAGGTGTATGTCATTAACAAACAATTGATTGTAAATGTCTTTGGAGTATGTGTGGAAGGGTATATAGAAGAATTGAAAGGGCAGGTTAATAAGTCATTAGCAGTTTGGGCGTTACAAAGTTGTAGACTTGCACTTGCAAATTTTTCTATAAATTAACGGAATGCAAAGAGTTTCGGTTTGACATATTCAGTTAGATATCCTGCCATTATTTTTGTTATTTATGGAAGGGAGAAGGTACAATATTTTAACAATAAGAATGCTATAACATTGGCGAGAGCAAAAAAAGGGAAAAATGTAGATTGGGCACATATTATATTTCACAATTTGTGTAGTGAACTAGATTGGTGGCATAAGTACGTCAAGGACAATAAGGGTGATAAAAGATATATACCTATGAGTTTGCCTTAGTATTAGCAAAAATCTTTTGGTATTTGTTTATGCATCAAAAGGAGAATCCATAAAAACCATCAACCAAGGTTAAAAGAACTAGGGAGGAGATGCAAACAACATTGAAAAACAGAAAGAAGGCTGCAACAGATTCTCCAAGAAGTGCTCTTAAGAGGAAAAACAAAGTTGAGGAAGGAGGAACCTTAGGCTCAAAAGTGAAGAAGGAACATGAGAGCACAAATGTAAGGGCACAAAAAATGATAAGGGGCAAAATGGAACCATTTACAGTGCCAATAGTGGTACATGCAACTAAATAAACTATAAAGATACCACAAATGACATTTCCACGAGAGAAAGAACTGAGGGAGTAGAGGCAAGAAGTTAAGGGGGAACATGAGACAAGGTTTTTAAAGGGTGAGGAACATCTGCATTTTGATGGGAATGTATATGAAGATTGGATGGAGACCACTATAAGTCCACAACATTTCCAACATTTACAATAACATTTGCAACAACAATAACAACAAACACATGAAGGTCTACATGCTATAGGATTGTAGACAAAAAGAATGGAGACACAACCTTCTTTTGCAGTGTTCAAACCATTATAAGTACAGGTTCCAATTAGTAGACCAAGATCTACAAAGGGATTTCCATTTGAATTTGGGCTAGGGAGCATATTGGTGCAGGAGATGGGATCATTTGTAGAAGGATCTAAAAATCCTACAACATAAACAAGTACACCAAAGTCTGTGGAGGAGGTAGCCATAGAAGTGATGCAAGTAAATAAAGTAGTTGAATTATTTCAAACCATGGCAATTGTGAGTCTGAATATGGGGAATTTGAATATGAAGGTGAACAATTTGAAAAGCAGATTGGCTATAAGGAAGAAGGAAAAGACAATACTATAAGAGGAAGTAGATAAGGAGAGAGACTTCCAAAAGGGGTATAAGCATAATGTGGAAATCTAGAGGAAAAATAGGGTAGAGGTTGAGTAGAAGATTAAAATGCTCATTGAAAAATTGTAGGATGAGAAAGAACTCAAGGGTAACACAACATGGTTGAAGTCGTAGGATGAAGAATTGTAGGATTTCAAGCAAAAGGTCGAAATTGGAGAAACCACAGAGAGAAAGTGGACAGAGGCATTATTGTTTGATAAACAACAACAAGAGGCTTTGGGTAGTCATGTGAAAGCACTAACTAAGGAAAAGAAAGGAAAAGGAAAATGTTATGATAGATTTGGAATTGGTGAATTTGAAGAATGCATCTCTATTGTAATATGAGGAGCTTAGAAAAAAGACAACATAGGCCGAAAGAAAGAAGTTGATGGAGGAAAAAAAGGTGTATTAGAGGAATCTGCAGCACCTTCAAGCGTAGTTAGAAATTGCATAAGAACATAGGAAGAGTTTGGACCTAACTAGTGTTAAGAAAAGGCTAGAGGATTATGAACAGATGTTGCATTATAATATTCTAATGATGACGAACAACAAGATGAAGGATTTTGAGGTAGAATATGAGGAATGGTGGGAGGTTGCAAAGGAGTATTTTACAAAGGAGTTGGAGAAGAATTTGGCTCAACGTAAAGCTAATGAAAGGATTTTGAAGTACAAGTTGGAAGTTTATCAAACAAATTTTCTAGATTTTGTTTATGGTAGTCGAACAAGTACAAAGGCATCGGACGAGGATGAGGAGGTTAAAATAGGGCCCAACAAAACAATTTAGGAGGAGGAAGTGCAAATTGAAGAACCATAGATAACTCAAGAACAAAAGTGGATGGAGACTATTCCAACAACATAAGAAAAGGTGTCCAAGATATAACCCCTAAAAATAGAACCACATAATGAGTTAGTGGAGAAGGAGGTCAAACTATAAAGCCAAAAGTGGGTACAAAACCACTAGTTGTTGAACAAGTCAAGACTATAAAGATTATAGTGGAGGAGATAGATGTTTAGTATGTTATAGAATACATTCAATTCATTTTTTGTCATTTCCAAGGATTTCGAGGACGAAATCCAAAATACAGAGGGGGTAATGTTAAAGCGGTAAAATCATTATATTGTTTGGATTATAAGGCATTTAGGACAAGGATTGTTCATGGAACATTGTTGGTTTGAATTTTGAATTCTTATTGGTTTTGAATCATGATGATGTGACTTGGGACTGCACAAAGGGGGAAGATATGGGAAACATGAATTCAATTTTAGACACATTGTTTGGAAGAAGTAAGATATAGTTGTAGGTACTTTGTAGTAGAAAACCACAAATTATGTTTTTGATACACCTTAAATTTTATTTTGCTATTTTGATTTCATATCCACAAAACATGGAATGTTGCTATAATTTTAATGGAGTTTTTTTCTAGTAAAATAGAAAAGTACAAACTTCTGCAACAATTTCCATATCCATATTGTTGTGTGAATTTTTTGTAGTATTAAAAATGTAACATAATGAATTGTAATTTTGCCTTTAGATTTTTTGGCATTATACTCTAAAGTGCAAATTATAGTTATATGAAAAAACCATGAATATGGTGTTTTAATGAATTACAAAATTAAGTGTGTTTAGAATTAGAGTAGAAATTGTGAATGTGTGCATATTGTAGTGCAAATATGTTGTTACAATAGTGTGAAATAATTTTGTAAGGATTAAATTTGACTTCTACCATAATAAAAGTGGAGGCTACATTAGGGTTTAGTGGTGGCTAGGTTAGGGTTTGGTGGTAGCTAGGATTAGGCGATGACTATTCAGGTTAAATGACTGCTAGGTTAAGGTTAAGTGGCAGCTACTTTAGGGTTAGGAAATAATATATATTGGAATGGTTTTGAGTAGTCTTTCATTATCTTCTATTAAGGTTTTGAGTGCACCTAGAAACTTTGAAGTTTGGAGATAATTTGCTACAAGTTATAGTTTTATGATTATAGTTTGTGACACCTTCAACCCATGTGATTTCCTTCCTTTTCATTTTAATACAATTGCATCTTTTTTGATAAACTTTGGTGTTTCAAACCTTGCTTGTTTTCTAATTATTTCCAATAAAAACTACATGAATTCCAATAAACACCCAACGGTCAAAAATGATGAGGAAAGAATAAAATGAAGGTATTGCATGGAACTTGGTCTTGTTCATTGAAACAAATTAATAATAACACAATTAAAGTAATTGTCACCCCCTTGTGTAAGGGTATTGCATATAAACATTGGTTGTAAACGCGATGTTTTTAGGTGTTCAAAAGGTATTGCAAAATCTTTTGAAAATCTAGAATATGTGAAACCCCCCAATGAAGGTATTGTAGGTTCTTCTTCAAGAATGTTTTCCACAATGGCAGGGGTATTGCAAAACCAGCACATTTAATGCATGTTGTACACATAGGGGACTTAGATTAAACAATAGGGCCTAGATAAAACAATTTGATTTGCTTGTTTTAGTTATGTACTTAAACAATGTGGATTATATTTAGCAATATTATGTTTCTACAATTATTTATTTTATTTAGGACCAGGGTTTTAGAATTTTGGGTTATGGAAGCAACAAACCTTTATGATTTTTTGCACCTTTTAAACCTAACTAAAATTAGACCTAATATGGATTTTGGGGGAAATTTGGCATTTGCGCATATATATGCCACAATACATTTTCCTTTTTCTTTTTTTTTCAAACAAAGTGAAGAAAGGCCCACAAGCAAAGACTAAACTAAGAAGTAAGAGACACACCATGGCTTCCATTCAATTATTTGTTTCATTTAATTTTTTCAAATTAAGATTTGATTGGTGGTTTTAATGAGGTTTCATTTATTTATTTATTCATAATTTGGCTTCAATAATGACTATATGTATTTATTTTTTAAGGTCATGTGTAGTTATTTTTTGCAATTATCATACTCCATAACATTTGCCTTTAGGGCTTAGTGTTTTTACCATCATATTCGCACTCAAATGGAAATCTTGCTCACGGTAAAATGAAGCCAAACACATTAGAATATGCCTGCAAGGTTACACTTCGAATAAAGAAAGATGAAAATCACCAATTTTGTGGGGATTATAAACCATTAAATCTTTAAGCATGTTGAAATTCATTTCATGTGCCTATGGTTGAAGATGTTTTGATTCAACAAGGGAAATCACAATGTTTTTTTTTGCATTAGAACTATAATTGGGATTTTGGCTGATTAAAATGGTTGTACAAAACATCCACAACTTTGTTTTGAACACCAAATCTAGATTATTCGATTAGATTGTCATGCTTTTTGGCATGAAAAACACTACAAGCATGTTTTCTAGAACTATGATGGAGGTTTTTGGGGCTTATATGGACAAATTTATGATGGTATTTGTTCATTATTTGAATGTACATAATTTGAGTTGCGAGGAACATCTTGAACATCTTCGATATGTGTTTATGAGACTTAGGGTAATTAATCTTGAACTCAATCCAAGAAAATGTGAATTTGCAAAATCTAAATTGATTTTTTTGGGTCATGTAATTAATCGTGAAGGACACAACCAAATCCAAAAAAATAATTGTTGCTAATTTTCCTATTCCCACTTTTGTACTAATGTAGAGGCCTTTTTGAGACTAACATGATACTATAAGAATTATGTGAAAGGCTACTCCTAAATAACCATTCCACTATTTGACCTAACCAAGAAAGATTTTGTGTTCAAATTAAACCTTAATTGCTAGAAAACTTTGATTTAAAAAAAGTTGTATTGGTTTTCACTCCCATTTTTTTCAAACCAAACTTCACAAAAGCATTCATTTTGGATGTGGATTGGTCTACTCGAAGAGTAGAGGCCATTTTATTACAAAAGGATGGGAGGAATGAATGAGTCATCGTTTATGTTAGCAAAGGCTTCTCACCTATACAAAAACAAATTCACCCAATGGAAGGTGAATATTATGCTTTGGTGTGGAGTATCATACATTTCCAACAATAATTATATTGAAACCATTTCACTTTCCAAAACATTCATAAACCACTAAAGCAGTTGGCTATTATTTCATTTTATGGAAGGAGGGGCAGATGGATAAATACCTTACAAGATCTCAATTTCAAAATTGTTCATTAAGTAAGGTCCATGCATATTAATGTTGATGCGCTAAATAACAATCCTATTGATGTTTCAAAAGCTGATGAAGATTTTTAAAATGAAATCCCAGATTGTAGGTTGTTACAATCTAGTCAATTATCAAATGAAACCAAATGGATAGGCAAGAGAAGCTCCAAGATGGGATTAATGTTGTAACAATTGGGAAATCAAATATTGTTAAATCATTTGTTCATAGTGGAAGTGGGAGAAGTTGGGACAACTAATGAAGGTATGGATCAGATCAATAACATCATTTTTTTGATGTGGAGCTTCCTAACCTATAGAAGACTAGTACTTTGAAGAGGATAAAACATGAATTGTGGATGTCAAAACTCATTGGAAGCTTATTGAGGAAGTTCAAACAATTATTGATGATGAAAGTGATCATGATGAATATGATTTAAGGATAAAAACTACGACGATTCAAAGTATATGGAAACATGGGAAGATGAAATAAGCATGTTGGTGTTGAATGGGAATCAATTTTCAGCAGAATGTGAAGAAGAAAAAAGGTCCAAAGCTAACAAACACATTACTAAAACAATGACAATTTGATGTTCAAGGGGCATGTAATTCCAAGACCTAATGAATTTTGACAAATCATTATTGAGTTGTGCAATGAGATTGGCCATTTTGGAAAATGAAAGACATTGGCATAAGTATTAATCGTTATTTATGACACAATTGCATTAACGAGGTGAAGAATGTGGAGTGATCCTGGAAGCAATGTTAGCTTGTTAAGTGTGCATGTTCTATCATATTAAAACTTGAGGAGCTTAGAAGCATTCCTATTTGTGATCAATTCAATCAAATGGTTCTTGATACAATTGGACTTTTGCTTCAAACTTACAATGGCAACAAGTATATTATGGTGACCATTGACCATTATCCAAAATGGTGGGAGGCCACGGCAATGGTTGATCACGATCTATAAACTATTGCAAAGTTTTTGGAAGACAAAATCATATGTAGGTTTGGTGTATAAAACCAATAGCTTTAGCTACATAAAAGATAAGTAAACTCGAGCTCATTGCTAATATGCACAAAAAGGTGGTAAAAAATGTCAATCAAGCTAGCCCACATGAAACAAAAGAAGGCATGTGTCTTGAAAGGGAAAGTAGACGTTTCTTGGGTTAAAAAAAGGAGAGACTTATTTGAAAATGAAGAAGCCAAGTAATAAGAAATTTATAACATCCAGCTAGGAGGGACCTTTTATCTTTGTAGAGTACTTTAATGAAAATGGCTACATGGATCATGATGAAGGAAGCGAGATTAATGTGGTGAAAGGCAAGGAAGAACTTTGGGACATGCCTAGAAGAAACTTGTAGTTGTTCCATAATACACCATGAATTGTGAAGACCAAAACACTTAGTCACAATTATAATATGGGAGATGTTACATCTATGACATGAATTTAAAGTTGAGGTTTTTTTTATTGTGTGTGGAATGTCCATATTAGCTATGCCAATAAAGTTTACCACCTTTTTATCTTTTATCATTCCAAAGAGGAGTTGGGTAGTAATGTGTGGTGATTTTCAGTTATGATGAACAAAATATGGGGGATGAGTTTAAGCTTTTGTTTGTTGTTTGAATTTGGAGATGATGTTTTTGTGCTTATGTGAAGCTTGTAACAAAATGTCATTTGCACATTATGTTTATATACCTGCTAAGGAGTGTTTCATATGTTAAATTGGGCTCAAGTGTAGATATGTAGTTGGATTTTTTCATGCAAGGACGCAAAAAAATCATATAAAATGTTTGAATGAAAAGGATCTTTTTGGTGGTTTTTGAGTTTTTTTTTCATTTACTTTGTTACGCAAATAGTTTAAAACTACTTGTTAGGAATTATATCATAATGATGGGAACTCCAAGATAAGCTTAGCCTTTTATTTCTATAAGCACCTATGTTGCTTTATGTGATGTTGTGGTAGTCATAATCTATTGAATAATGCCATGTAAAAGTTATTGTTATACCATGGGGATGACTAAGTTGAAGACTCCACATGAAAATATTCCATTATGTTTATATGTGCATCATACGTGTTTTAAAGGCATGAAATCCATGTGAAAAAAAATGAACTCATGAAATAACTAATTTTACACGATTTTCATTATCAAATCATGAAAGGGTAAGTTTGTGATGTGTTAGATGATAAAACAATATGGATAATGTTATATGTATTGCTTGTTTAGTAGAAATTTTTTGTGCATTTAAGAATGCACTACCTTTTAAAAAATTATCTTTAGATGCTTCGATTTCTTCATGTTTGCATTTTTTGGTTAATATTTTTGTTAAAAAGGAAGTATAGTAAAATACAATATGTCTAAAATAAATTACGCATTAGTGTTTGCTTCCCATAAAGATCCTACATGTATTCTAAATACATTTGTTCACATGTCATTTGGATTATGTTTTAAAAATAATGTAGGTCTTTGCAATCTAAAATAGAATGCAAGAATATATGTATTTTCATCAAATTATAGATTTGTCAAAATTTGATCAAAATTATGCTTTCACCTAATCCCATGCTTATTAATTTTTTGAAAATTTGTGTGGTTGTTTGACAAAAAGTTAACATGCAATTTTTTTTAAATGGTTAATAATATTTTTGTATATCATGTTGGAGGTTTAGGATAATGAAATTGACAAATAGCTTGACTTTTATTCTACATGTTTGTCTATGTTGATGAATTTGTATGTTACAAATATTATTTTTTAGAATTGTTTCATCAATGGATAATTATTTATCCACAAAATTTTCAAGAACTTCATTTTTAAAACACCAAAATGTGAAGCATTTTCTATCCATAACAATCCACAATCATGGGGCAATCCACATGTTTGAAATTTAGTGATAAAAAAATCATTTGTTTTACCAAACAATGTGTTTGTGGCTTTCAAAAGTTTACGAAAACTATTCATTCTATGTTCATAGTAATGGGGTGAAAGCATGGTCAAGTAGATAAGAAAAATACCTTGTCACAAAAAATTACAAGTATATACAAAAGATTTTTGATGCATTGAAAGTAGAAATATTATTTTATTCCACAAGTGATTAGTATGAAGATAATCTTTCACTTTAATATTATAGTCTTGAAACATGAACATCTTCATGTAGATTTAAGTGGATTTTACAAAATTGCATCTACTTGCAGGAAATGTCCAAACTTTAAAAATGGGTTGTAAGTAGATGAAATATTGATTTTTTCTATTTTCAAATTAATGGGGCTTTAAAAAATACGTGTGCAATATCAAATTATGTATGTTATAATCATAATACATAAAACTTCTAGTGTAAAAGTTGGCTTGAACACCAAATTGACCATATCAAGTTTCATTTTACTTTTCACTTAATTTATGATACCAAAAAATTTCAAAATTTGTATTCAACTTACCATAAACTAATGGAGGGTTTCATTTTTGTATATTTCTATTTTCACAAAATTTTAATATATTTTCATGTGTTTATATCAAAAATTCTATCATTTTAAAATTAAATTTTGGGCATATTACTTTTTTTAGTTTACTTGACCATGCTTTCACCCAATGTAACATGATCATTTTTAACAAGTTTTCTAAATAACAGATTCATAGTTGGACCGAAAGAACTCTACCTAATGGAAAAATAGTTGGACAAGTATCAAACCTTATACTCTACATCATAAAACACATAAGCTCAAAAAAGATGGATTGTTCTGCAAAAGAATTTTTGGACCCATCAAAAGTGGGATTTGTGCATGTGGAAAGTATGAAGGAATTGAAAATGCTTTAACCGCTTAGCCACGGATGCTATTGCTCCAATTCATTATTAGTGGTATATCTATTCTTTGACAAATCCTACTGCTCCATGTCCAATAAGAAGGAAATACTGCTACCCGCTTTTCCAAAAAAAACAAACAAACCAAAAAGTTGGAAGACTGAAAACCATTATCATATTATTCCTAAGCTTTTTTTAAGAACGACTCATCCTTCCCGAATGTAGCATACAACACTTTGTTGTACTACGTTTTCCAAGTGTGCTTGTTCCCTCTCCCTTTCCCTTGTTATGTTAATGGTAAGTTTTGGGAAAAGAACTTTGATGGGAAAAGAAAAGAAGCCATTATAGGACCATCTTAGCCCAACCCTAAACACTCTAAAATCCTTTTTGAACCTAAATTCAATGTTAAAAAATAGATTAAAACATCCCATTACATTGATCTGGGGGCCGGTGACTAAGAAAGTTGAAGACCAAGGAATTTGTTGAAAATCATTTGCACCAAACATTTTTATGACTAAATAGAATCTCCTAAGCCTTCCAAATAGTTTTTTGATAGAATCTGGCTTCTTTTCCCCAATGGACCTCCAGATAGGGAATATTAATTACTATTTATTTTGGACCTCCAAGAAAAGCAAGAAAAGGTTTGAATGGTATGATCCTTTCATCACCCTAGAATGAAAAATATTCATGGGTGATCTCGTAATTCTCGGTTTGTGAAGATGCGTTATTTAGGTGCTCCATTTTCCACGTCTAGGCTGAACTTCAACCTATGTTCGAAAGATAGCCATCCATATATTGATAAAGAATATATGGATTTTCGAGAAGGGAGGAGCCTCGGATGCTTAGTCCCCCTTAGACCGCCCAGATCCCACGAGTGAATGGTGAGTTGAATTTCCATTAGGTCTCACCTGAATTGCTACCCCATCCATCCTCCTGAAAAAGAAAATGAAGTTCCAAAGCCTAGTTGAAATAAAAGGAGTACGCCATGCTAAAGTGCCTTGAATGATCAACATCTTCGAGTTAGGCGCTAATGAGCACATTGAACTATCTATGTGGTTGAGAACCTTCATAGCCCAAGCACAACAACGCAATTATCAGGGGCACGTTCTACCATTGAACTAATAGCCCATCGTGTAGGCCTCCCCGGTTGTGAGACCTACAATAGTACTAAGGGCGAAGGAACATTCGTCCCTAACTTTTATCATTTAGGAGGAACGTTGAAATAAATGGGCTCCTATTAGCTTGTTCCAACCTTGGGTAATAAGTTCACAGATTTAGTTTTCATCCACTCTTCATTATCAAGAAAAAAAAGGAGAACTTCCACCAACAAGTTTTGTTCAAATGATGTGGCTCATTTCTTTTCAGGTGTCGAATTATGTGTCAAGCAACATAAAACCAAAAGGCCCAACAAGCATTAGCTTTCCCTAAAAAGGAAGTGATCCAGCCGCACCGTCTAGTACGACTATCTTGTTACGACTTCACTCCAGTCACTAGCCCTGCCTTTGGCATCCCCCTCCTTATAGTTAGGGTAACAACTTCGGGCATGGCCAGCTCCCATAATGTGATGAGCGGTGTGTATAAGGCCCAAGAACAGATTCACTACTGTATGGTTGACTGGTGATTATTAACGATTCCGGTTTCATGCAAGCAAATTGTAGCTTGCAAATGGGACTTAAGCCCACCAAATTTCCTTCCATGAATGTGATTGGACATGGAATTCACATATCTAAAAGGAGTTTTCAAATTTTGAGGTTGTAAGAACATAAGGCATAAATAGTTTAATAATAATGTAATTTGTCATTAACCTAGGTTAGCTATTTTATTATTATTATTATTATTATTATATGTCACTTGCTAGAACTATTATGATTTATTATGATTATTTTTTCATTTTGTTAATAAAAAAAGTTAATTCATAATAGGTACATTAATCATTTAGAAAGAATTTAATAATAATGTAATATTATATTAAAATTTTAATAATTACTTCAAATTATAGAATTATTTTTCTTATCATTCAATATCATCATCATCATCATCATGATGCAATAACATATTATTGTTTTAAAATTTTAATTAAAGATAATATTGAATTTTAATTTTTTTATTACATGTAATTAATATAAATGTATATAATAATAATAATAATAATAATAATAAATTTCATTTGTAATAATTTTAAGACATATAATAAAATGGTTTGGATAAACTTGTAATATGGGCACAATATATTTAGCAAATATTTTACATATAATTTTGATATACTCAAAATATACACCATTTAATGTAACCATAATATCAAGATCATTTATGCTAATAATAATATTTGAATACACATTTAATATGGTTGTTCATATACATTTAAAATATACATATATAAATCTTAATACACCCAACTATATTATTTAGAATTCACAAAATACACCTTTATGAACTCATAGGGTTGCAACTAAATTGGTCACATTTGTAACTAATGGGACATAAATTGTTCTTCTTGAGTGAAAACTAAACTAATGTTGTTCACATGGAAAGATGAACACCAAAATAGTTGCAAACTAGTTGCACTATAGTCGCAAATATGACCAACACAAGAAATAGTTGCAAAAATGTCCAAATGTAGTTGCAAATAATTAATAGTCCCATGTAGTCATGAAGAAAGTGGTTACATTTTGGCCAATTTCTACTAGTCTTGTCTAACTAGAAAACATCTCCACTTGCCGTTTAAGATATAGGTCTTTTTATTTCGATTTATGCTATGAGACAAAAAATTAACTCACCATCTACGGTAGTTTGATGAGGAGGAAACAAACATTAAAAATGATTCGAATTCGTCAACTCAAGTTCTTGACTATGGAGACATAAGTCTATGCAAGACATGATACTTTTAAAACTTTTGTTTTGACTTCTCTTTCTCAAATGTCAATGTTTATTTTATGGTTGTTTCCAACTAATGATTTTCTTCTCCAAGTTGAGTTATAACACTTGTCTAATATAGATACACCACCTACAGTGAGGTCTCATTATTCACATCACATCAAGAGGTGGGTCTTAAACCTTGAAACCATATTTTTTTCCTCAGTGTGTTCGAAAATGTGCTTGAGTATGATGCTTTGACCTAAGTTGGCATTGATCAAAGGAAATTTCATTATGTTGGTTTGGCATGAAACTTTAGTTAGCGCTAACTAAAACTACCATCACTACAAAGCTTGCATTTGGTGTCAACTTGGGCTTCAAATGAGTTTTCTTGTTGTCTGCCAAGGTGTTGCGTTAAGTAAGCTTCAATAGATTCAATCAATAACAACTAACAAGTAAAATGAGAAATGATCGTTCTAAAATATCGAAATTCAATTCTATGTTGACGTTTAGTTAAAGTTGGTTGAAAGTATTATGTGTTGTTTGCAATGCTTCAATTCTATATGTCAATTTGTAGGAGTTCTTTCTTATGGATATAACAATTATACCTAGGGTTTTTGCATTCTCTTTTCAACAAGAGGTAGGTCTTAAACCTTCAATTTGAATTGTTTGTCCTAATTTTTTTCGCCAATGAGTTTTTGTATGGTGATTCAACTTCGGTTGGTGCCGATCAATGGTAATTTCACTTTATTTGTAGAGACATAGTCGAACTTCATCTCTAAACCTCTCTAGGAGGTTTAAATAAGTAGCAATGGAAATGTCAATCAGTGTTAACTAACATTTCATCGTTACAAAGGTCATTTTTGGTGACACATTACAACCAAATGAAAGACATTGTTGTCTTTAGTGGAGGCGTGGTAAAATTGTCTCATAAGCAATTAGTCGGTGATGATTGAAGACAAAAAGATTGTTGTTTTCCTTGAGGTAGTTTGTATTGTCAATTTGCATCACACTAAAATTCTTTTTTGTTGATGTGTTCATGTTTATGAGGTGCCTACATAAGGATTCAACAACAATCAATTGGCGCCGACTTACACTACTAATAAGCCCCTCTCTAGATGACCTACTTTATTTAGATGTGCATTTCAGTTGGTTTGCTTTCAATTTGTATTGCATATGCCATCAATCAGTTGGTTATTAGTACATCATTATCTAATTTTCAATAAAAGAATTACTTGACATCAACCTTCATTGAACATTTGACTATTCCATTTCATGAATTGCTTATGTAGCCGATCCCAACATCATGTGAGAATGTAATCTAGGGGATCTAGAACAAGAACAAAGTTCAACACGAATGAGTTCTTGGAAAAATTCAAAATCTACCCCAAAACAAAATCATGCATGAACATTCCATTGTGCAAGTTCATTGCCATGCCCATTGTCAAGTCTATTCTTAAAATTGATGTACTCAAAATGGAGTAGGCAAATGGGCCACATGCAAGAAGGAAAAAATGTTCTTTGTTCACCCAACAAATTGGCAAGGTGAAGAAATTTATGTCACCACCTAGTGTTTTGTGCAAAGAAATGGTCTATCACATGGAAAAACATTCCACCAATTGAATTGCAAAACAATATATATTACATGCATATGGCATCTATTCTTGGTTGGATTTGTTCTACCTTTCATTTACATTGACCCATTAAACAAATATGGGACATTTTTCCCCCCAAACCATAAATATCCCCACTTCACTCTTATGTGACTTTCCCACAAAACAATAGGTCATCCATTGTACAAGGGTCAAAGGTGATGTTTATATATTTCTTTCCAACCCAATAGGATTTTGCAAAAATGGACATTGGGTTATTTTAGATACACATAAATGGCACATTGTTTCATTAAAAGGTGGGACATTGCAATGAGAGTAAGTTCATGAGAGAAATCCACCTACTTTCAAACGTTGGTCCAACCAATGAACAATTGTTATCAAAGTAGTGTCAAGGAAATGATGTATTTATGTTTATCGCAATTCATTATCCTTTGAATAAAGGTTGGGAAATTAAATGCCCAAAATCTCCGCCATTATTCATATCATTATGGTATTTTGATTTATAAGTCTTTGATGAACAACCCTACTAAATAAAAAATAGTTGTAGTACACAATCCTAAATAAGTAAATATGTCTATATGACTTTTTAAGAAATTTTTTGCCAACCATACAGGGACTGAAAACCAAGGGGAATACATGTTCCCCGTCATATTATATTGGACCGTTCTTTGAAGATTTTTGCTTTGTATCTACATTTCTTTGTTTCAAAATCATGTTTTATGGCATTTGATTTGTTTGGCTTTTGTTTTGTTTATATATAACATTGGCAAACACAAAATAATCTAACAATATGAAAGTTTTTAGCACCATATTTCAACATTTGGAGTTGATTAATCCCTTTCTTTTAATACTCTTACATGTGCTTAGACTATGAAACCACATAAAATTATCATCTCATGTCAAGTTTAAAGTTCCAACTATGTGATGTACATAATAATCCTAGGATTTTTTACATTGCTAATGTTCATTCTCCCTCTTTTGGATGGAAATCAACTGTGACCAATAAGAGTCTTTCCTTCATTTATGCTATTGTAATTTTTTGTGGCCTCCATAATTAATCCTAAGTACTTGGTAGTCTTGCAATTTATTTATGGAAAAATTTCACCAAAAAGTGAAATTCAAAATTCAAAAATTGAAAATGAATTGATTTTGGAGGGTTTCCATTGACGTAAGTGAGAAAACATTATAGTAAGCCAAATTCATGTAGTTGGGTCTTAGTGCATAGTCATAAATATGAAAAGGTGATTAAAACATTTTTACTTCATATTTGGTTTAATTGTTTTTTTAAAAACCAAATCTAGTTAAATTTTCCCAAGGGTGATGGCCATTTAAAAACATTTTTCTATGCATGATCACCACTTACACTACATATGAAATTCTTTAAAAATTTAATTGTATTTGATATTTTTTACCTTGAATTTGGCTACACACGCGCAAGTCGAGGAATTAAATCTTATAGTACCAACACTACTACAAAATGTGGGTGTAGTTCATTAGTCCCCGTTCATTAGACCAGTGAATTCACTGCTTTTTCATTGGTCCCCATTCATTACAACCAATGAATTCACTCAAATATAGTGAAATCACTTAGCGTATAGGGACACCTTTTGTTGTAGTGCAAGAACACACCCTCAATTTTTGTTGATTTTTATTGGATTTTTTCCCATGAAAATACTTCAAACTTCAATAAGTTGCACATTGTGTGGAAGGTCTAAGTAATACTAAGTCACCTCCATGCACCTTGAGTTCTAAAATGAGGTTTGAAATCTGATTGAAAACAAATGTAGTCACTATCCCATACTTATTTACTAATAGAGGTCATATGTGTGTGTGTCCATGCTTCCTTTTTCTTTTGGGTTGCACATTATTTGAAATTTAGAAAAAAAGGTTTTTGATATGTACAAAGTATTATAGAGATTTGGATATCTTTCTTTCAAATGGCATGACTTTGGTTGATTTTTTCCTATGTACATATATTCTCCTTTTCTTTGTGTTTTTATCTTGAATACTTCTCTTGGAAGCATTTAACCAAAATAGATGATAGTTGGGCAATGATTGGAAACATAAGTTGTTTTTTAATGAATGCCATTGAAGACAACCATGTCCATTTTTTTCCTTCACAGGTTTTTCAATGGATAGCTCAAGTGTTTTTTCATTTGTTTACAATAGTAATACCTTTATCATGAATGAAGTTTTTATAAATTTTGCGATCAATTTTTGATTTAAGGTCTTTCAAACCCACACCACTTCATCTTTCCTATGCTTTTAATGCAATATGAACTCTAATTATGATGATGACACTATTCACTTCTATCAAGAGGCTACTTGTTGATATTAGATTGTGGGAAAATGTTAACCCTATTCCAATAGTTGAAAATGGAGACTTTTTCCAAATCATATCACATAGTACAAGGCCAACTTCAACACATGTATGCCCAATAATTAACTTTCAATGTTCAGTTTTTTTAAAAAACTATTCCAAAAGATTGTTCACAATATTTTCTTCTTTGTTGTCCAAAGTTATGTTTTTTGAAAATTTTATCAAATTTTCTAGAAAGAATATATTTTGTGCCAAACTTCTCAAGATACTATAATATTCAACCATTAAAAATCCATAACACCAAATATGGATCTATGTTGCTAGCATCTTTAATTTATTGTCAATGTCCAACTACACATATGCTTGAGGTTTAGTTGGACAAAATTTATTTATAAGGTTTGGTCCATTACATGCACATTTGAAACAACATAATATGGATATTTAAAAATTAATATGTGTGTGTGGTAGTGAACCTCCATTTTGATATATTAATTATCAACCTTTATTTTGAATCACATACACATTAGCTTTGTGCACCATGCCTAGTGAGTTGTTTAAAACCACACTAAATGCTGCATTTATGGGTGTAGTTGTTTTGACATGACCTTTAGTACAAGGATTAAAGCATTGCCACTTCAAGTTGGTGGAGATCTAGGGTAATGGATGCTTTCTCCTTTTGGAGGGCTTTCAATTGGAACTAGTGGTGTTTGGCATGTGTTGTATAAGGGATTGGATATGCAAACATTCAAAAATGTCCTTATGGTCCTGCCACAATTCAAAATTCATGAAATGCTACTGTGAGACTTATTTGACCGAATCACTTATAAGTATTTCATCTACAAAAGAGGTGACATGTAATGAGTAATGGAGTCAAATTAAAATTTTCCAAACTCATTCGAACTTATTTAATCAAGTTGTATGCAAGGAGTAATGGAAAAACTTTTAGTCAAGACTATCAATGGATAAAACAATTGGGGTGACATGCAAAGTTTTTGCATGGATAGGATGAGTTAGAAAAATTGTGGAGCTTCCACACATTAAAACATATATGGGGATATCATGATCTTTGTTTTCTAACTCAATGAAAAATAATAATACAAATTCATTGGAACTGGATGAAGTTGTAAGAAGATAGTCTTCATATATATATACTTCAAATATTAATTTTTCAAATTAACGTTATGTAGTCTTTGATTACATCTTTAAAAATATCCATATTGACACCACATAAAGGTGTATTTGAGTTTCAAATCAGCTCACTTAGAGAAGCAAGTCATGATGTTCTTTTAAAATAAAAACCTCATTGAAGCACAATATGACAAAAACCACATGAAATGAATTGACAATTCCCAAACAAATAATTGTTATATTCAATACCTTCAAACAATTTCCATGGAGTTGATGTGGCATTCATGCACCAACTACACCCACCACAACGAAAAGCTACAAAACCACTAGTATTGTGATTAATATAAGTAGCCATGAGGACACTCCTAAACCTTGCATTCTTCCACTCATCATTGTTGAAAATTTAATTGAGTTTTGCAATTCAAATTTATTGTCAAAGTAAAATCATTAAGAGCTAACAACTTGCAATGAACTTGCTCTCATTAGTCTAGTTGTGAAACATGCATTAAGGAAATTTGACAAGTCCAAGATATATGAATTCAATTCCAGTATAAGTTCAAGCAAATAGATGCAACAATTTTATAATGTCTAGTTTGTTGATTGGCACCAACTGGTTTTGAAAAATTGTTATCTATTTACTTATTTCACCATTTGATGATGTACAAGGATGTGTGTAATACATAGTCAACACATGTGCATAATTATAACACCTTTTCAATTGGTTGATCATGTGGTCACATGTTGTATGTTCACATCAACTTTCCCTTGCATTTTTCCAACTATATGTGGGTAGTCATCATTCATGTCACAACTCTATTCATCAAATATTGACCAAATTCAAATGCAATAGCTTTGACAATTGAGTGAAACTATGACTTACCACAAAGTGACATGTTTTTTCATGGGAACTTGTGCCCAAATTTTCTTAAGGTAGGGCCACAAATAGAAGTAGAACATAATTATTTAAAGCCAAACCATGTGTCCACACCTAAAAAACTAAGTACCACTGAATCTTATGTGGACACCTACATGGTGAAGGAAAATAAATCAAAGTAACACTTAAATTAACTACCATCATATCTTAGATTTTTGGATGAAAATACATTGTTAGTTACCATTTCAAAAAAAATCCCTAGTAACTTAGTGGTCCTTTTACTACCCAATGCAAAGGCATTCATGTATAATCCATGCATAAGATCCTTCTCATGTTTTGCATCGCATCAACCAAAATATGTGAGCCACAACAAGGTTCATTCAAGGTTAGGCTCCAAAAAGGAACCTCTAACTAGAAAGTGATTGTAAAGGACAATATTAGATTTTCATAGTGTTTTGTATATTACAACTATGGTTCATTGTTATGTTCTCGCAATTAAAGGATTAAAAGAACAAGTTTAAAATAATTTATAGTAATTATTAATTAGATGTTGTACAAAAGCTCTTTTGAATCCTTGATTGATTTATAGTCAATTGTTCATATTACAAATTTTTATAAATGTATTAAAAAAGAGTGCATAAAATGATGCAATTGACTTCAATATTTTTGTATAAGAGAAATATGATTCTATTTAGACAATTACATATTCATTAGGTTAATTTGATGGAAAAAAAAAATCATACAAAAACTCAAAAGTTTTCAAAATTTGAAATGATGGGCTGCAAGGGAAATGATTCCTTTCTTCAATCATTTGCCTAGTTGACTATATATTCATTAAATTCAAAAATTTAGCTTTAGATGTAGGTCACATGTGTAAGAAATAATCATGTGAAAAACCATGCTAGTTAAATTTAGAATCACATTTTGACATTTTTTACATTTATACTTGTCAACCAAAATATTCATGCACAATTATATATCAATGTTAAAAATCATCATCACCCATGAATTATCATATTTTTAATTATTCAAATTTTCTCACTTAAATTTGTTTCATGAAAATGTTATTTGTAAAAGGTAACCCTAAACAAATCTTGAGGTCCTTTTTCCTTTTTTTGATACCCCAACTTTGAATAAACCCAACAACATAGCAACCAAAACAATGTTCAAATGATGAATATTCTAAAAATATTTTGTGTAGGTATATTCAAGAATATTCAATATTTTGGAAGAATCAACTCCATCAAAAGAAAACAACACAGTAGAATGCAGCAAAGAAGAAACACAAGAAGTTGGAAGGAGCACCGTGCTCACCTAGGACAATGACGAAGAGAATAAGTACATGTGCTAAAAGTGCATTCACACTTCGTGTTAGGGACTCTAGTGTTACGTCTCCTAACACCCTGCGGGTCATTTAGGACTTAAATGAACTTACCATGAATATTTTATGTTAATTCACTCAGCATTAAGTTATCGGCCATGACCAATGCATTTTCCACTTTGACCCTAAGATTTTTATTTCTTTGCCCTGACTTTTTCCTTGCACCTGTCCTTTTCTCCAAACTGGAGGTTCTCAGTTCTCTGTCCCTTTTCAGCACTCTACAAATAACTGTATTAATATGTCAAAACGTTCCACGAGCAATCGTGTCATACAGAAGTTGAAAATTTAGGCCAAGGCAATAGACCCCAACATTGGGATCATGGTGAAAACCCCAAAACCCATCTAAATTGCTTATAAATACTCTAAATATTTACACATATCTTCTCCACAGTTAAAATCAGGGTCCCTGAGTTCAAATCTATAGTTTTTGGGGCCTAATATTGCAAAACATAGCTGATGCCAATTTGGTGGAAATACTCCATAAATCTACTGTTCCTTCATGCTGCTGTGATGGTGGGAATCCGTTTGCCATTAACATAAAGTTATTGTTGACTTCTTGGTTCATGTGTAATGGATGAACTGAATTTTCAACTGTGGGCTTCTTGGTTGAAGTCTAATAAGTGAACCCATTTTCCAACTTTTGGTATCTTTGTTGAAGTCTAGTAGGTGAACCTGATTTTTCAATATTTTGGGTTCTTCATTGAAGTCTAATATGTGAACCCCATTTTTCAACTTTTTTACAACACAGTTGCTAGACCTGTGTCAGAATATTTTTGACTAATCAACCATGCTTTACAGTGGAGCCCAGGAATGAGCTCACTAGCAATTGAACATTGCTACTAATTTCCTACTGGCAGACAGCTGAAAGTTAGTATTTTCATTGGGACCCATACGTAATTACCTATGGTAGGTACTCAAGAATGAAGTGGCTACCAAAATTTGTTGCTTTGTTATGCCGTTGGGTTCTTTGGAACAGCCTCTGAAAAATGAATACTCATAAAAAATGAAGCCCCCATGGGCCATTTGGGTTTGGTTGTTATTATTATTATGAGATAATTTAGCATTTTGTTTATTTATTTCAATGTTTCCCATTCTT
>Ga0209611_10004837_pt1 | contig 22867 bp, 12 predicted proteins | sample S1TSphgellanicum_3_FD_187693 | JGI IMG/M metagenome (GOLD analysis project Ga0209611, IMG submission 187693) | Host-associated microbial communities from peat moss isolated from Minnesota, USA - S1T2_Fc - Sphagnum magellanicum MG (SPAdes) (version 2) | ecosystem: Host-associated > Plants > Peat... | reverse complement strand
CCAAGTTACAAAACGTTTTGTTTTTCTTTTCTTTGGACCCTTCCTATTTTCAAACCTCATAACTTTCTTATTTCGTATTCATTTTAAACGATTTAAAATGCTACAGGATCGCCATCTGAAGTTCTACAAATCATGTTTGAACTTTAATAGAAAAAAAAAACATAAAAGGAACTTTCTGGGTGTCTAAGAATTAACCTTTGTAATGTTCAATGGTTTTTTTCTGAGTTTTTTACCCCCTTTACTTTGGGGGGCCATAACTTTCTCATTTCTATTTTTTTCCAATGATTCTTAATGTATTAGATGTGCCAAGAGGAAGGCTTCAAGTTTTGTTTGGACACCAAAAGCAAAAAAACCCTCCCTTGGTTGCTATACTCTAATACATTAGTTGCATCTAATGTGTAACTAAGTTGGTTCATGAAGTTTGCAATGGAATTTTTTATCCCATATCCTTTGGCTTCCAATTCTATTTGCTTCAGTATATAACTAGGAGCATTACCTTTGCAATAACAAAACACCAAGTGCCATTGGGGATGAGTAAATAAATACAACTTGACCTTTATGAAATGGTTAATTTTAAAAATAAAATCGGATTATTCTAATTGTACCTATATAGCCCAAACCTAGCTATGTTCAACCTATTTACATACCTAAATAAACCTACTTACTTAATAAGGTTTAACATTTACCTACCTACTTAGGTAACATGTGTCAACATTTTATTAGCCATAAATTGGACGATTTAAATTTCATTAATTAATATTTTTAAATTAAAAAAAGGTGGGCCTTAATTGCCACATGTCATCATATAATTAGTGTTTTAAAGAGGACATGTGTCAAATGGTCAATGAAGGTTCCATGGTGTGCTACGTGTCATCATCATAATGGCAGAAACTTTAATGATTGAAATTAATCCAAGGAATTTTTTATTTTGAAAATATAAAAATAATTAAATATTGACATGTGTCCACAAGTTAGTTGTCCAATTTTTAAACATATGTCATATTTTTATTAGTTACATTATAGTTGCAAGGAGAGTTGCACATAAGGTGCAACTAATTTAGATTAGTATGTATGAATGAACATGTATATTAGCATCGTATATACATGTTGCATACGTAGTGTCACATGCAACTGAATGTCTTGTGCAACTTGTCTTAGGCAACTACACCAATTTGTAGTTGCATGTGTCACATGCAACTGAATTTTAGTTACAAACGACAGTTGCAAAACCCAAAATTTCTAGTAGTGAAGGGACTAGCTTTGGAAAATGTTCAAATTAACATATTAACTATCCTACGATAAGCAATTTTTTTTAAAAAAGAAAAAAGGTTAGTCCATCCAAAAAGTGAATTATCAAATGCCAAATTTGAACCATCTAACCATGTTTTTACCCTTGGGTAATAAAAAAACCTTGTTTTCTTGTAGTGTTAGTTCTTTTGAAAAACACCTCTTTGTTTTGTAGTGCTTTGGATGTTAAGGGTAATCATATGAGTGCTAGTGCTATCAATGCTTATGGTAAGCACCTCTTTCATTTGTACTATTTTGGATGCAAATCAAAAGTAGTTTTGTGGTTTATTGTGCTTTGGCCAAAATTTAATTAAAACACCAATCAATTTTATAGTGCTTTTGGTGCACCATAATGTTTGTGGTGATTGTGAAAAGCAATGGACTACAATTTGCAACACGAATTTGGGAGCTTAACAAGAGCAATTGTTTGATACATGCATACAATTGTCTAGTTGTAAGTTTGAAGTGTTTAGGCATATTTGAAGCAAGGACCATTGAACTTGTTTTTTCTTTCCATACATTAGAATGCAAGCAAGGTAAAGTAGATAGTTCACTACTTTATGTCAAAAAAAACTTATAAGTAGCCATGAAAAAGTTTTAATGTATTGAAAGTAAAAATTATATTTTATACAATAATTAATACGATGATATATTTAAAATGTTGAAAAACCCCATCTTGAAAGTAGAATGAAGTAGAATTTTTAAAAAATGTTTCTACTTGCACAAGATGTCCAATTTTACAAAATGAGTTACTTGTAAATGAAATTTAAGAATAAATAAAATCAAGTTAATGGGGACATAAAAAATATTTATGTATTGTCAAATTATGCATGCTATAATCATAATATATCAAAATTTTAATATGAAGTAGGTTTGAACACCATTTTGACCTTATTAGTTTCAAATGTACTTTCAATTGGGTGTCGGCAAGGTAAAGTAAACCAAAAAAAGTAGTCCACCCAAAATCTAATTAAAAAATGATTTTTTTATACGGACATAAAAAAGTAAATTCAAAATATCTTGAAGTAGAAATATAAAACCATAGGTCACTACACTTAGTTTATGGAAAGTTGGATACAAAGTTTGAACAACTTTGGTATCATAAAAATAAGTTGAAAGTATGTTTGAAACTAACTCAGTCAAAATGATGTTCAAACCTACTTCATATTAAAATTTTGATATATTATGATTATAACATCCATAATTTGATAAAACATAAGTATCTTTTAGGGTTCACTAAGTTGAAATTTCTAGAAAAATCAATATTTTATCTGTATGTAACCCATTTGGGTGTAAGTATGTAGATAAGAGTCAAAAAGATTACTTTACAAAAGGACTGTGAGTCCTTTTTAATCCTTTTTCACTTTTTCATATGAAAGATTTTGAATGAAATCTTTTGCAACTTGTTATTAAAAACACATATAGTTGCCCCAATAGATCACATTTTTTGTGTTAATAATTGTTGAATAAATATGAATTTTTCAAAGTGTGTAAATTTTGACAGATTCTACATTTTAGCTTGAAATTTTATCATAATTTTGAATCATACCAAAATATGTTAACTAATTTTTATTTTTTTTAATATCATAAAATACAACTTTCTTTTGTATGTCATGCATATTACACCCCATTTACATGTGGTAAAGGACTCTTGAAATTCAAAAATTTTGAAAAATACTTTGAATTTTTAAAATTTTAAAATTCCATATCTTTTAAATTGTGAGTGCTTTTTGAACTAGGGTAATAGGTTGTTATCATCTAGATTTTTTTACCATCAAAACTATGTTATTACAATAGTCCTTTACCTAGTCCTTTGTAAAATTAACCACATCTGACACAACACATATTCAAGTTCAAATGTCATATTTAAACCAAAACCTAGAATTTAATTTAATGAAAATTTAATTTGAATTCCTCAACTTTCATATTAGTCATTTAACACAACTTGGAATGATTAACATAATTTTAAAATGTCAAAAAAAATAAATTGTAAATAGGTTCATAGTTTTTACCACTATTCAACATGGTTTTTGGCTTCTATTTCTATATTCTCACCCATTTTGTAAGATTAAACATTTTGTGAAAGTAAAATTTTAAAAAGAAAATATACTTAATTTTACTTTCAAGATGGGGTTTTTCACCATATTAAATATAAAATGAAAGATTATCATCATGTTAATTATTGTACAATTTTATTTTTTTACTTTCAATACATTAAAACTTTTTCATAGTTGCATGTAATTTTGTTTTACATAGAGTAGTGAGTTATTTATTTTACATTGCTTGCACCCAACCTACTTTTATGAAACTAAAGTTATTCAAAATTTATATCCAACTTCCCCTAAATTAAATGTACTTACTTATGGTTTCATATTTTTACTTCAAGATATTTTGAATAAAGTTTCTTATATCCATATAAAAAACTATTTCATTTCTTAATTGGATTTTGGGTGGATCAATTTTTTGTTTACTTTACTTTACCAACACCCATTATGAGTTTGTTTGAATTTTGAATCTGTCATTATGGTTCTTACATGTAGGTAGCATACCAGAACTCAAGCATACTCAATATGGGTCAATTGGTTCCACTTACCTTTGAAGCCAAAAATTATGCCTTGGAAAACTTAGTAGCCCAGTGGGCTTCTAGTCTTGCAATAGAGAAGTAATTAACACACCACCTTCCTTTCCTAAGCTCCATGATGAGGTTAATTCACCACTAAAAGCACAAGTTATAAATGTTATAACCCTAAACCTTGAAGGCTTTCACAACCCACAATGGTAAGGTTCCCACTTGATGGAATATGTTTGCATGCCACAAGTCTCTAGTAAGAACATTCTAATTTTTACATCACATTAACAATACTTTTTTTCTTTTGGAGATTGTTATAATTTGCATTAGAAAATGTGAACTTCTTAATAATCCATATTTGTAGCTATGCTTGCAACAACTATTAATAACTTTTTTGTTAGCCATAACATTTTGATCCACATTATGTGCATGCAGATGTGCCAAATTCAATGTTATAGACAATCAACATGGGGCCAAATGTTGGAGGTCAACTTACAAAGGAGGTGGAAAAATACATTGTGCTAGTGGTACCATGCACTATAGAACTACTGTTGCATACAAAACCATTATCTCATAATTTAAATCCAAGTTTTAATAGTCCAATGGAGGTGGTGGCCATAGGTTAGTAGGTAATTCTCTTAATGTAATTAAAAATTATATTATGGATATTTTGTTTATCATTTGCAAACATAGCCCACTATATATAATTTTTTTAACACTATGCTCTACAACTAGAGTTCAAAAACCACTCAAATACAATTGTGTTGCAACTACATCCTCCAAAGTGCAACTCCTATGCAACTACACTTTATAAATACATTGATTTAAAAAATAAATTTTCACATCATAAAATAAGCTAGTTGTATGGTAGTTGCACCATAGGTTTAAATGTGTTTCATATACAATAATTTATACATAACTTTTTGAGGAATTGCATTGTTGTTGTAACGGGCAACTAAGTTAGGATTCATAAAAACAAGCTACACATTGAGCAACTTTTCAACAACTAGTGTACAATTTTCATATGTGCAATTATGCCATGTGTCTGCATTCCCACCATGCATGAGGTGCAAACTTTAAAATTGGTTTTCAACTATGAAGTTTGTTCATGCAACTAGTTGGCCATTATGTTGCCACTAAACAACCATTATTATACTATTAGTCGCCCATTACTGTGCCACTATTGTGCCACAACTATGCCACTACATGGCCACATGGATGCCACTAATTGTTACATATATATGTGCCATCATAGGGCCACAACTATGCCACTACATGGCCACATGGATGCCACTAATTGTTACATATACATGTGCCATCATAAGGCCACATTATTGGCATTATTTTCCAATTGGATGGCTATTATTATGCCATTACTTGGCCACTAATAAAATACTACTAATTCACTATCCATATAAAATGTGAATTTGTAAACCTCAAATTGGATCCCAATGCTACATAAATTAAATTAAAAATATTTATATTCAAGGTACATCAAAATATTCTATCTTATACACCTAGAATTGTTTTAAGTTACATGAACAAGTGCAAAATTGATAATAGTCAATTCTTTTATGAATAACTCCTTGGCACCCATAAAGGTTGCATCTTGTGGCATAATTAATATAAAATATTTAAAAATAATTTACTAAATATTAAATATTAATTTCTGGATTAATTTATTTAATTACTATGAATTGGAAACTAGATTAATTTATTAGCCCTTAATTTAAATTAATAAATTTAATTCAAATAATTTGTGAAATTAATTGATTTAGAAATTTCACTTTTTCATAATTAAGTAAATAATTAATTGCTAAATATTTTAATAAATATTTTATTCTTATTTTTTGTGATTGGCGTTCAATTGTTGTTTTAATAATATTTTGTAATTGCAATTCAATTATTGTGATTAAGGTGTAATTAAAAAGTTTAACCCATATCCTATGTCTTTAAAATCACATTTCACAAACTATATAAAAGAAGCATCTTCTCTTGCATTCCCACATTAAAATATATGTGCCATTTGGGATGAGCTCATAAAAGCTTAACCTTAAAGGCAAAACACAAAACAAAATTATAAAATTTATTTGGCTATTATTTAATTCACCTACCTTTCTAGTATTCTATTTTTTTACTTCCTTATTTGCCTATCTAAATAAGTAGGTCCTATTTTTTTACCTACTTAGGTAGGTAGGTAAGTAAGTAGGTTGGTATTTAAGAACTACCAACTTATTTACCTATGGCTATGTATTGACCTATTTTGTCGCAACCTTAGCCTTGGGCTTACGACCAAGGTAGAGGGCTTACAAGGGTGCGGGCCAAGACTAAGCCTGGGAGTCACATTTTCATGCCCCCAGGAGTGTAAAAGAGTGTGAGGGAAAGAACCCTCACACTCCCAAGTGAACTCCCATGTTGGGAGTTGGAGTCCCGGTAGACTTTCAAATGTTCAGAGAGTGATTGCAAGGGTTAAAACCCAATGGCTTGAGGATTTCTTCATACCATTAAAACGCTATTGAAACATAGATGTCTAAAATGGGTTCGTATGACCCATTTGGACATCTAAAACACAAGTTATGGCCAAAAGAAGGGCAAGGAGTCAAATTGGCAGTTTGACTCCAAACCACTAAAAGTCGGGAATCGCCCCAATTTCCTTGTATGCAGGTGCCGTGCAACATACTGTTGAAAAGCTCTTGATAAGGGCTATAACTTTGTTTTACACCTTATCTCAATTGGAGGTTTGCACACAAAGTTATGGTGCCCCAAAGTCATGGAAATCCCAACTTTAGCAATTTTGGGACTCCCACTTGGGAGTCTTGGGACAAAAAGCCATTTGGATGTGAGCCTCGTGGAGAGGCACAAAGTATACTATAAGGGGGAAGGTGGTGGCTTCCCCCAAGTCCGGGTTGTGGTGAGTCTTGTGAGTCCGAGTTGCCCGTGGCTCATCTTAGCACCAAAAGTGCTCCAATTATGCACTAACCACCTTGTGTTGGTTTTGTGTAGGTCCATGTGAGTAGTTGATGCTTGCCACTCTTCCTAGCCCCATCTCGAAGTTCTAGCACACCCCTTTACCCCTCAAAGTGCTACAAGCCAGGGAGCATGCCCCGATTTTTTGTTTTTCCATTGTCTTCAGTTTGGACTCACATTTGAATCCATTAAAGAGCTTGAGGGTGCATCATATTTAAGTACTTATATATATTTGTTATGCCACATATCGACCTTTGATTGTACCACATGTCATAAGTTAAGACCATCTAAAATGAATAATCATAATGGACTATGGATATCAATATTTTAAAAAAAATCACCAATTTTTTTTCATAGTGCCATGTGTTAAAATTTGATGAATGGATGAAAAATGATGTCAACATGACATTCTGATTGTAATCATAAGGGAGTTGCATAGTAGTTGAAAAGGAGTTGTTATAATTAAATTATAATTGAATTGCAATGAATTGCATTGTATATATGGTGAGTTGCAATTCTTGCAACTCATGCAACTTGTTCAATAACACTTGTGGGTGAAAACACGGTCAAAGGAGCCAAGGTTACCAAGGTAAAAGTCATTTTCCAAGGATTGCACATGACACATGTCATTTATGTGTTTGTTTATAATTTAAAATTTCATATTTTGGATACCTAGTTTAATACTACAAGTTAGATATAAATATGTTTTGATTACAATTGATTTTATATCATATATATTATGCATTCATGCCTTCTATCACATAAATATCAATAACTTTTATTAAGGCCACATTCTCAAAATCCATAATTTTCAGGGTCAAGAACACATTTGAACCAAATGTGCTCAAATTGGTTATAAAGATAAATTTTATTAGTTCAAGTCCTTTTGTCCTTCTAATCATCAATGTTAAAATCCTCTTTAATTTTCAAAATGAATGGTGCACATTTGATATAAAAAAAAGATATTTGAAAAAAAATGAAGATTGTCCACTCTCAAGGTTTGAATGTTTCGAACACGTAAAAACATTTTTGATTTGTGTCAATTTTTAAGCATATAAACTTTGCAATTAATGAAAAATATTCTAAATTTTTTTATGACAATCCAAACTATTATGTTTCCCTTTTGATCTTTCAAACATACAAAATGCAATTTTAAGGAGTTTCCACTTAATTGGGTGGCTCCTTTGACTATGTTTTTACCTTCGCAACGTAGGAATATGATGAGTTATAAATGGTCATTGCAACTCAAAAACTAACTTACAAGGCCAATTACAAAATACCCCTTTTTCATAATGTTATTCAACTATTTTCCAAATTACACACTAATCTTGTAACCCATGTATGGATTTTAAAGCCTATGGATCAATTTCTTTTGTCTACTACAAGGATAGACAACAATGAACAAGATAATGAAGGGGAAATTACTGGTCCCATTTCCAATGGCAAGGTGTCTACTATAGATGAGGTTTGTGGACAAAAACCTAAATATTCATTTGCAAAAGTTTCCCCACAAGCAAAGGCTCTGAAAGAACGTTCAAAGTGTTCATTTGAAAAGCAAAAGGCTTTTGTTGCACATTTTTTAATTACCACCAAAGAAAAAGGCTTCTAGTTTTGAGTTGTAAAAAAATACAGTAACATTGTCTACCATACTTGATTGTGAATAGGAAGAAGGAAACACCAAGGGCAAGGGCAAGCATTTATGGGCCCCGAAACCAAAGGAACCAAAGAAAAGTTGGGGTTCAGTTTTATAGAAACATGTATCCATTAAAGCTCAAAGTAGGGATCAGGACAAGGGGTTGTTAAGTACACTATTCATAGCAAGCTGAAACCTATGTGAAGTTAAGAAAATTGGACCATCTTGGAATAGATTTGGTCATGTTTAATTTTTTTGCAAAGGGTTGGTTTATGGCTACCTTATTCAATTCAACTTGACATGAAACTGACTTGTTCCAAATACTAAGGGCAAACTTTTTGGAAAACAATTTATTATTTTAACAACACAATTGAAATTTGTATTTTGCTTATGCACATCCACTTACATGTGTTTTGTTTTAGAAAATTGAATTTAACATATATGAATCTTAATTTCAAGTAGCAGAGAATATATTTTGATAAATTTAAACACAAAATTACTTTAGTTGTGAGAATCGCTTTGAAAAAAAAATGCAATTGTTGCCTCAAGCAAGTATTCCCAAGTTTTGGATCTATTGGAAAATTTTAAGTCTAATTGAGATTTCCGATAGGACTTTCCAATAGAACCTTGGGGCAATTGACAGATCTTTCCAACAAACTTCAAAACTTTCCAAAATAAATTTCCTACATAACTTTGGTTGGGCAACAAACCTTTCCAATAGACCTCAAAAATTTCCAACATGATTAGTTTTGTTGGAAATTTTTCAAATAATACTTTCAAATAAATTCACTCAAAACTTTTCAATGTTAGAACATTCCAACAAATTCAAGTGTCACACTCTATTGGCACAAATTGTGCAAAAAATACATCACTAGCATGAAATAATTTTATACTTCAACAACAAAATACATTTCTATTTTTGGACACCATGATCAACACATTTGATTATCTACAATAAGTTCTAGCAACGACTACCAGTACCTTGAATGTGTCCTATTTTTGTCCACCTATTGATAATAGATGAAATTCAATCTTAACCCAAATCTTGTGTATGATCTCCCATCATCCAAGCTTCCTATATCAATCATCAATTGTAACAAATGTTTTGTTATGATGATTGAACAATTGAAGGTGAAGTATTGTGCCTTCAACTATTATACATAATTTTTGCACTTCAAAACTATATAATATTTTGACATTCCATAAGTTATACTTGAGCAGTTTCTTTGACTTGCCTTCTTTGGGTAGATTTGATGCCATTGTCTAGTCCCCCCCCATTGATCATAACACCATGCTCAATGAATTTTTCCAACCTTCATGAATTGTTCACCTTTGATGTCACTAATAGTTCCAACCATAAGTACAATGGGTTTCAACAACCCAATAAAAGAAAATAGATTACATCTTAGTTTGAAGTTCAACAACTTAATCCAAAACATTAAATTTGTAAGATAGAAAGGATATTAATATTTGTTTTCAAACTTGGTAATTAGTAGACAAAACAAAAACATCTCATGTATAAATTACTAAATATACAAATGATGTCATTTCTATCCAATGAAACAAGAGCTAATTTATTATGACGAACATACAATTAAATTTTTTATTCATGAGTAGAATACTTTTTTATTCATGAGCTTTTTCAATGTCCATGCAAGGACATGATGCTCATTGTCACATCTCCCATTTGGAATCCTATCCATGCAAACAACACAAAAGAATGGAATGTTGTGACATTGAAGTAAAGTGGGGTCTTTGTTGGGTATAGATTGTATCTGGTGCATATTACAGTTGCCACAAATTGTCTCATAGTTGATTGGTTTGGACTTGTCCACCTCACCAACCTTTACATCCCAAAATAATTTGTTAGTGTTTTTGTGTGTAGTTGAATGGGCAACATGGTAGTTGTTATTTTTAGTTGTCAAGAACTTGACAATTTTGTCTGCATTTGTTAGCTTGTGTCCTTGAGGTTGATATGTTCCTTCTAAACTTTTCTTTTTAGTAAAGCCCTGGCCCCATCCACTTCCCCCTTCTCGTGGCCCATTGCAAAAAAATTCCAAATCATTTCACAACCATTTGGAAAGTCATTGGAAGTTGTCAAAGAAAGATACCGAGAAACAAAATAGCAAATTCTTGTAGATTTGAATTGACCACTACATTTGTTGCTCCAAACAAAATGATATTTTGGGGAACAACCATGCTCTTTCAAATGACACCCATGCAACATGAAAGCATGTTGTACAAATAACATGTCATGAACTGTGCCATGTAGCACATAGTATAATAGGCAAGTAGGTAGATAAATAATAGGTAAAATGTTGATATGTAGGTTTCAAGTTGATAGTAAGTAAGTTGATAACATATATACATACATCAATAGGTAGGCAAATAATAGGTAAGCAAGTGGGTAAATAAAAAGTTAGTTGACACGTATTTTTATATTTTTTCATCTTGTACTTTGAATAATGCAAGTTGTGTGAGTTAACAATTTTTACATAGAATCCATATTGATTTAGTTGCACTTCCACCTGCACTCTTTCACTTGATTCAAAAGGTTAGGAACTAATAGTTTGGGTATAAGACAACAAAACATTAGATGTCATGATTCACAATTATTAACTTCATTATAGTTCTTAAGACATTTGAAAAAATTGATGAAGTTTATTGTAAAATGTGATTATGAAAATCAATTAAAAATCTTCCTTGAAAACCTATATTTATGAAAGGTTCACTAAAGTTTTCAAGGCTTTGCATTTCAAACAAATATAAATGTAATATTTTTGAATGTGATCAACATTATAAAAGTAGATATATAACCTTTATGATTATGGATCTAAGATAATCGAGTTATCTGTAAAGTCACCCATTCTTTGAACCTTAATTTGACCCTTTATCCTTAGTTCATCCCTGAATGAAAAGGCATTTGTAAAGTAGAAAAAATTTGAGAAAAAAAAGTCAATATTGAGGATGAAGTTCATAAAATTTGAAGGTGGAGGCCAAAAAAACACATAAAAAGACACAATTGTTAGAAAGCAATGAAGGCACATCATCACATTTAAAAGTTGAGCATGAAACTCCTTTCAACACAAAAATAGTGATAAAATGAGTTTTAAGCCCCGTTTTATGGATGTGTATTTATTTTTGCCTCAATTTTTGATCTTAGCCCAATTTTGGGTTTCTAGTGCCCATTGTCCAGGGCTTTACAGATAACTATAATAAGTACGAAAGAAAATAATATTTTGTTACATTTGTCAGTTCGTGCCTGGTAAACCCATCTTATGAAGAAAACTTCTAATGAAGTTTGGGGCTGAGTTCATTTAACAACCAAGTATGTCAGGAGCGTGGAGACTTTGAACCAGTCCAAAGGCTATGTGTTTGGACTGGTTCAAAACTCAAGTGCACCATGGTTTCGTACAAGTGTAAATTTTCCTTTGAGCACACATTAGGCAGTTTGGAATGGAAATCGGATGGTTAGTTTAGCTGGATGAATAAAGGACCAGGTTGCATGTCTCTAGTTTGGTGGGGTGCAAGAGGGACGCAAGTGTCAGGTTGGGCCTCCCGACATTCACGGGTTAAAACTTAAGCGCTTTGCCCTCTCACTCACTTTGGACAGTGGACTGGTTCCAGCGCACGATGGGTTCGTACAGGTAGAGTTTTTTCTTTGAGCACACATTGGGCCCATCAGATTCTAGTTTGTATAGGTCCTACTGTTTAGGAGACTGTCACCGTCAAAAAAGAATTTTACATTTTAGCCACTGTTGACTACAGTCAAGTAGAACAGGCCCTATGGGGATCGGGGGAGCTTTTTTTTGCTTCTCTTGGAATTCGAGTTGGGGTTATTTTATTAAACCATTCCTTCTTTTTCACTGATATTAAGAGAGAAATTCAAACCCTAAACCCTAAACTTGTAACTGGTTTGGGTGTCCTGATTCTACTTTTGGTGCGGTCAGTACCACTTGTGATGTATATGGACAGTGGAGAACATGCTTGCTTGTAACTGGTTTCAGTGTCCTGGTTCTACTTTTGGTGTACCACTTGTAATGTGTATGGACAGTGGAGAACATGCTTGCTTGTAACTGGTTTTGGTGTCCTGGTTCTACTTTTGGTATAGTCAGTACCACTTGTAATGTGTGTGGACGGTGGAGATCACGCTTGCTTGTAACTGGTTTTGGTGTCCTGGTTCTACTTTTGGTCTGGTCAGTAGCACTTGTAATGTGAATGGACAATGGAGAACTGGCTTGCGATGTGAATTGATGATCGAGGAAACCAGTTACACTCTGGAACAGGCCCTGGTGAAGCCAGTTACCAATTAATGGAACAGCAGCTTGTCCTACCAGGTTTGCTAGGTTCCCAACTTTCATAGTACATAAAAGCTGCATGATGGTCATAACCTATGTTGGGTTAATATGTAGGGTTGCCAGCATCACTTTTTGGAGGGATTTTCCTGGGACATCCTGCCAAGCTGTGGGGGTTCGGTATATGGAATCCTTGGTGAAGTTTAGGTTTGAGCTAGTATTTTCTAATTTGGGGATGTAGCATCCATGCTAGAAAAATTGCTGGGAACGATGGGACATTGTTGAGGGATGACATGAAATGATGTGAAAACAACATGAAAATGATGGGGAACAGTCAGAATGGTGGGAAAACGACAGGAATGTCCACAAGGGACAATGAAATGTTAGGAACCATGCTCGGGGATGCCCAGATTTTTTTAAATTCATTTATCTTCCAAGCACTGGGGGGGTACTGAGGGATGATGATAATGCTCAGAAGTATGTCAACGACATTGTAATTTATTTTTAAATATTAATTAATTAATTAAGTTTTTTGGTTGAGCGATAGGAATACTAGGAAACACGCTGGAGCACCCTGAAGAGAGAAATCCGAACCTCCACCCAGATTTAAAAAAATGGTTAGCTAAATCTTTTAAAAACTTTACTGCTAGCAGGGACACCACAAGGGATATCACTTCTGGTCCAACCAGGTAATATGTTAGCCAAGACTGTGAAGAGCCAAATCAGATATGAGCTAGAATAAATAACTCTCCCAAAAAGCAAAAAAAAAGGAAAGAATATTTGGTTTTACAAAAGCTAACAAGCTGTTTCTGCCTTCAATGTCTGGTTTCAACTTGTGCCAATTTCGGTTGTTTCTTTTTGAATGCAAAAAGCTCCCTTTTCGTAAGGAAATTAGAATTAACCTCCTTCATCCAAGATGATAATGGATCCTGTCTTGTAACTGAGGCTATGTGATTTGGGTTCGCTATTCCATAAGGCATGAAATGCTCGTGGCTCTGTGACTCCATATGAGAATGGTCCATTTCTTGTGTCCAGAACTATCCTCCTGAATAATATCTACTTTGGAGGAGGGGGAACTATGCCTTCTGACGAAAGGGTTTAAGTGCCCAAGAAATAACCCCAAAACACAACCACTTCTTTCTAACACGAAACTAAAGTCAGACTGGGGACAATCACACCAACTCAGAAAGGAAGTAATACAAGCCCCTCGTTCACCTAGGGAGACTAAATATTCGACCAGACTGCATGTGTGTACTAGCAGGCCAAAAGCCAAAACCTCCGACTTAAATGGACTAAAGCTGTTCTGACTTTTGGTGTACAAATCTTCAACTACAAGGCTATAAGCAACTCTCCACACATCAGGGACCCAGGGAGGACTAAATGGTCAGACTGCTAATTAGTCAAACGCGCAGTTTCTAATCCGACAAATAAATCAAGACAAAATTACCATCCAGTTCTCTGCAAATCTAAAGCGGACCAGAGATCCAATGATGAAATTCTTGGGCTGCAAACAAATTTCTTCATTGGATTTTGGATTTCCTTGCATTTTGGGTTTTTTGTCCCATACAGCCTGGGTTGTTTGACATGACGAATTTCAGTGCAGGAAATAGGGTGGGACTGACCACTGGTCAATGTCCTGCCCATTGCAGATTTGGCATTAGAAAAACATGCGCATCCTGTACATCACTTCCCATTTTTATTCAATCAAGGACATAATAATGAGGAAACTTTTTACTAGAACAGATTTTTCAAAATGAGAAAAACAGCATTTTTAGCTTTGAAGTTGGAAATTGGATAAGACAGATGCTGCCCACTATAATAAAGTGCAAATATGGCAACTAAATAGACTATAGGGACATGCACATGAGTCCTTACAGAGAATTCCTCCCAGTGGTAAAACTAAAAACCAGTGTTGGTCTGGTATGGACTTTTGAATACACTAGACTAGTCCAGGTATTAGATTATTATGTCATTTTAAATACCAGGCTGCTACTAGTATTGGGTACTCTAAAAACTCTCGTACCAGTCTGGTCCTGGTATTGAGGCCAAGACTGATTGTTGGCTGGTATGGAGCAGGTACACACCTATAAAGTTGATACAAGGCTGGGATTACCTCAGGTCCCTACTCCCAGCCAGGCTGGAATAGGTTTAGGTTGGTATTGCCTCATCTTTGAAATTTCAAAGGAAAGCATTATTGACAAACATTCAGCAGCTAGACTCATAAGATATTATGTATTTCTGATGTAGTAGATAATGGTCAAAATAGTAAATAAAGACATTATTATCTTAAAGCACAAAAAATTTACAAAGATAATAAGGTTTTGATATCCATTCATATATATTTTCTGAAGTTTCCAGTGTCCATGCATAGTTATAGTGGTGATCTTTCAGAATTAAAATTGTCCCTTGTCTTTCATGTTTCATTATGTCATGATGAACAACTTACCAAGCAACTTCATCACATTTGTCATACAACAAGTTTGTATCAAAACTTGTAATGACAAGGATGAGGTTCGATCAATGTTAGGTAGGCATTGAATACCTTTGGATGAATGTAGGTATTAATACCCCTCACAACTAGACCTGACATTATTTTGGAAATCAATCAATAAAATTTGTTTCCATTGAAATTGCTATAACTTTTAATGATGAAATATCCAAATAATCAATAAAAGTAGATAATATTGTGATAGAAATTTGGTGCAAAATAAATGATATAAGGGCTAGTAATGTGACCAAGAAGAGTAACAACTTAAAAGTAGGTAGGTAGGTGAGTAGGGATGGTGGGCCCCAAGAGGAAGATAAGTTGAAACTGAGCCAACTGCCATCGTTCAAGCTCTGATAGACGAAGCTCAAATTTGTCTGAATGGAATTGAATCATGAACTGCCTAATGAAGGTTGTAAAAACTAAGCAAGGGGACCTCTTCTAAACATTTGAATTCCCGAATTGTGTTGGCACAAGTATGCAAAAATCAACTTATTTATGCCAAATACCACTATCAACTAGAGAAATGAATTTCGTCAGTGGACCCAATATGTCTTTCCTTAGCTTGAGTCATGTATGATGTTTCACCTCCACAAGTGGAATCTGCCCTAGAAATCTTAATAAGGTTTGTAATGACAATAGTTGTCAATGCTCAAACATCATCTTTGTACAAAACAATGTTAATTCATTATCAATGAATAATGAATATGTACATGCATGGATTTCATCCACAAACAACAAACTAAAGTACATGAACTTTTGTATGGATAATCTTATATAATTAATAACTATCTTTAAAAAAATTTAATATGCATTTCATGATTTATGTTGGGGTGGGGTTATCAGGAATTGTTAGGTCACAAAACACTATGGAACTTAACAAAATCCCACCAAAAAAAGACACATTCATATTAGTCAAACTCAATCATGAGACAAGAAATTGAGCCCAAAAATATCACACAAAAACATGGAAAACCAAACAATGACCTTCAATTAATTATTACAGGTCCTGTTAGATTTGAATGCTTCAAAATCTCATACTGCAAAAGATGAGATCTAGAGGCAATAGCGAGGAATAACCATCAAACACACACCACAAAGAACCAAAGTGATCTCCAACACAAATAATTCCTACCAAAAAAAATAATCAACTATTAAATAACACTAAGGGCTACGATGGGGAAAAATGGAGATGAGAATATGGTAGGGCCCATTCCACCCATGAATGCAGCAAGCCCAGGACAGGTTTTTTCAGGGCCTGTTCCAAATTGTAACTGGTTTCTCCACTGTCAATTCAGATTTCACCTGCTTTCTCCAAAGTCCATTCCCGTTCAAACGGAAACGGACAGCACAAAAGGTAGAAGTAGGAACTAGGAAAAATAGGACACTCCAACGAGATATGTAAATGTGAAAGAATGAAAAAAGGTCCAAATCAGGCATTCAATTCACTCCAAGTTTGATGGTTGTGTGTCGGTGGAGCTGCACAGAGGGTGGCATTATAGGAAGTGAAGTCAGAGTTTGGTTGCATGTACAGCAAGTTTATTTTAGCCTAGGTATTCCAATCCTTACTAATTAAACACTTCATATAGTCATCTGTAATCATCTCTTCGTATGCATAGTTGCCCTCCAATCTGTTGTTGCCAAACTCCAAAGTTGACAGGGTGTTGAACTCTTAAGAGGAAATGAAAAGTATGTGCAACTTCTCTCCAAGGTTCAAAGACATTTGAGAATGAAGACCAGGCCTCCTAAACTAAATCTGAATAGAAGTCAATCCTCAATCTACAACCCAATCCGCCACTAAAAGTGGGTCAGGATTCAGGAATGAATACCAAGATGCTTTTGGGCAGACTGTCTCTGATGCACTGTTGCATCATCATATACTTTTCATACTGTCATTTGTTCAGACAATTAAAAAATTACTTGATTCTCAATCAGAACAGTTGATCATGATCAAAAGGCTATGTGAAAAGAGCCTACCCATAGATTTATACGCATGTAACCCATGTGCCAGTGTATGTGATAAGTTATTAGTGAAGAATTATTTGCATGAGCTGCACATAGTTAGGCTGTTGCAATTGACGTTTGTGAAATGATTGACTAGTCTAAGTTCTGAGAATTAATCTCTACAATCTGCTTGTCACCTCACTTGTATAAAATGCCAAATGAAAAAGAAATCTATTATCACAATTGCCGAATTGGAGTACAACATAATCCATCAGACAAAAAATGTAACATGCAATAGACTTCTCTACATAAAGTACCCCAAACTTTTGATAAAATCAAAAGTCAGGATGAAAACAGTATGGAGGAAACAAACAGGTGGATCCAACTGCCTTTCTTGAACCTAGGTCCTAAACTGGTCCTCACGTGAGTTTCATCCCCAGTTTTGGATTTGCTTTACTTGCAAGCACCTTCACTGCTGCTGATACTCTTCTTCAAATGAATTCTTGTCCTAAGATAATCCTCAAAATTTCATTCGAGGGTACCCAATTTCACTCCGTTTGAGTCTGTGCTCAAAATTGGGGATGAAAGAGGGATTAGAGGGTCAAACTAGGAACTGATCTACCCAGTTCCATTAAAAAGGATACCGAATTTCTCTCAGTTTCCGGCTACACTCCAATTGGACGAAGAGGGGATTACAGGGTCAAACCAAGAACTGATACCCAGTATCATGGTTCACTAAAGAGGATACCCAATTTTGCTCAGTTTCTGGCTACACTCAAATTGGGGATTAAATAGGGATTAAAGGGTCAAACCAAGAACTGATCCACAGTGTCATAATTCATTAAAAGGAGTACCCAATTTCGCTCAGTTTCCGGGTGCACTCAAATTGGGGATGAAACAGGGATTAGATGGTGAAACTAGGGCCCAAAGACAGGGTGAATTTAAGGATAACTTTAATTTGTGAAGAGAAATCCATGTTGAATGGGTAATGACTGCATAAGAATGTAGAAAGATTCTCAACAGACTTTTCATTAGCAATGATCATCAACGGTTTGTCCAGCATTCCTGCAAGGGTTTGATTTGGCCGCATAATCAGTTGCTGCCAGTTCGTGTACCTCGAACTTCAATTTCTTGTCTTTTTCTGTTTGGCTGCTCTACAGGCCATGGACAAGCTGATCATGTCTTGACAGCAGCCATTCCCAATTCATTTCTCGAAATTTTCGAATTCAATCAGGGCCTAACTACTGAAAAGTAGGAAGCTGCTACCGTACTGTATATCACGGATAGGAAACTGAGAAGCTTTCCTGCAACTTGCCGGCGGGTCAGGTCACCGAGTTGTTTCAATTTCTGCTGCATTTCTACAACCAACCCTAGCTGGAGTTTTCACCTCTCACTTCATGCAGTCATCAGCCTGTAGCAGGCCAACGGCAATTATCGGTGTCTGAGGTTTTGCTAATAAGAAAGTCGCACGCTCACTTCTTCCTGATCTGGTCATGTGCCTCAATCACAGGATACAAAACCAGCACCGATTCCGGTGAGATTCGAACTGATCTACTTGAGTTCGTAGTAGGCTCGAAGGGTTGGCCTTCGTGACGATGGAGCCGCAGCTCAGAATGAAGTAGTGCACCACCTTTTGAGCTCTGATCCAAACAATAAAAGAAAGATAACAGTTGTTAACGATTCAGGTCATAATTTAACTCGCTGTTGATCGGGTTATTTAGCAGAACACCGACGGCCGCTTCAAAAGTTTCGCCGCCATGTGATTCCCTGTAAACATTCTCCAACGCATCTTTTGCTACAGAGGGCTCACGCTAAGGTAGGTGTCTAGTGTTCACCCTTCATGCACAAGGAAGCTGAACAATCAACCGTTAGATAGTATGATTGCACGACCAAGCATATTAAAGTTGCAACCCATTAAGCTGTCTTTTGTGTTGAACGTAGGGTGCGGCAGTTGTTGTCTATAGACGACGTTGGCAATATTTATGAATCACACGGCCTGATCCTTAGGGTACTATTATTATCAGCAACTTGTTGCAGCTTATCACCTTTGTCATGATCAGAGTGAAACGATTGGCAGCAGTTCATCAGCGTAGCTTGACAGGGGGAATTGGGACACAGACTAAGACACTAATTTGATATGATGAGAGCTGTGAACTTGACATGAATGTGAGATCACCACATTGTCATGAGGTTGAGGGGAATTCTATTGGAATGTCATCTAATCATCATCTATAAGTTCATGATTTCATTTGTGTGATGAAGAGACAACATTTGGAGTTCATGATCTGTGTTATTCATTATACGGTTGAAACAAAAGAGTTGCAGCTTTATCTTATCTCCTTTTAGGACTTTATGACATCTAAAATGATTATCAAAATCTGACAACAATGAATTCTAAAATATTTCTCCACTATCTTCTACTTGTGAGGTCTTAATCTGGAATGATTTCTTTCATGGTATTAGAGCCAGAAAAGAAATGCTAGGAATAAGATGGTAATTCGTTCTCTAACAAATTCATAAAAGGGTAAGCAATCTTCTATGGTTGTGATAATACGCTTATTTAACAATCAATTACCACGGTGTTGATAGCTCTAAACATCATACTATAATGATTGGAAAACTAAATAGCACAAATTTCATAGTATGGAAGATAAAAATTAAGCTATTAAAGTAAAATGTAACATCCTTTTGAACTCTAGAGACATTCGGATAATGATAGTTAGAAATCTTGAAATGACCAATGAAGTTTGGGAATATTTTCATGAGACGCTGTGAACATGTTGGTAGAGCCACACAATTGATGCTAAAAAAGAAATTCATGGAGATGGAGATGAATGAACGAGACCTCGTGACAACATTATTTAATCTTGGAATCATTTCGAGGCATGTTAAATCAATTGGTTGCAACTAGTCTAGAGATCTTAGATGATGAAATTGTAGGCTTGTAGAGGGTGAAAGCATGAAAAAGTATACCAAAAACAAGATCATCCTCATGAGTAAAAAACAAAAAATTTGTGACGAGTACATTAGAAAATAGGTTCAATGCCTTACAAGAGTATCCTTTTGAACTACATGAGGGCATCAAATGTGATATGTTGAAAGTTTCAAAAGTTGTATCCACTCTTTTTTTTAAAACTTATTTTCAAGTTTCAATCCACTTTGCAAAATTTGCCAATTGTTCACATTGTGAGAAAGTAGATTGAAAATAGGTCAAAAGACTTCAATTTGAAATTTTCATTCATATGTTGCATTTTGAAAAGGTTTGGGAAATGATTTAATAAATTAAACACATGTAATGGGGTGTAAGCAAAATAAAGTGAACAACTTGATTACCTTGTCAAAACTAAAACAAGTAAATTTAAAACAACAACAAAACCCATTATAGAATTGTGGAACATTGAAAGTTTTCATTTCAATGATTAAAAAATATATATGTTTACACTAATGTGCATTAATTTTCATATTCCAAATTGTAAAAGTAGGTTTCAAGTAGGCTCTTCAAATACAAATAACTTTTGACATTTACTTTTCAATGTGGGCTTATGGTTTCAAGTAGGTGTCAAGTATGTTCAAGTACAAAAAGTAAATTGTTTTTTTTTTTTTTTTTGACTTGCTAAAACATATGTTGATCTTCATTTCCTAACTTATTAGGGCCTTGGTTTGTTTGAATGTCCAACTTTTGGTACGGTATTGGGTGCATTTTATATTAAGAAAGTCCATGTTAAATATTGATTTTGTTGGTGGTACTACTGTGAAAGTTAGAATTTGATTAACAATTATTAATGGCAAGTACAAGGATCTTGGAAAATTCAAAGGGGGTCCTTGGCAAAAGAAATCAACCTATACAATTTTGACACCTATTAATGATGGCCACTAACTAAAATAGGAGGAAATATCATAAATCAAGCTTTTAATGAAAAAATAATAATAGTTGGCTAATAAAGTTTGTGTAGGGGGTGGCGGTAACACATGACCTTTGATAGCAGAGTGCAAATTCTTTAAGGTGTACCAAAATTTTGTCACAAGGTGCGATCACAATCAAATGAGCCAATGGTGATGAAGGACTCAAAGACTACAATCCTTTTCATGGTTATTTTCACTTTCTCATAGAAAGGAATTTTGGGATGAAATCTTTTGCAATATGTTATTAAAAATATACATAACTTTTTCAATACATCACATTTTTTGTATTAACTTTTCATGAATAACTAAGAATTTTTAAATAGTGTACAAATTCTACCAAATTCTACGTTCCATTTTGAAAATTTATCTTAATTTCAAATTGTATGAAAATATGTTATTTATTTAATGCTTTATTTTATTGTTTCATAAACTACAACTTTGTTTTAGATGTCATGTACATTATACCCCATTTACATGTGGAAAAAGACTTTTGAAAATTTAAAATTCTAATCAATAAATTTTTAATTTAAATAATTTTCAAACTTCACAACTTTCAAATTGTGAGTGTTTTTTAAATGTGGATAATCAATTAACTTCATCTCAATTTTTTTCTCATCAAAATTCCTTTATAAAGAGTTTCGCTAGCTTAGTAATTTGCAAAATTAATTACTATGATGCAACTATTATTCAAGTTCAAAGGTCTTTTATTAAAACCAAAACCCAAATTATTATTTTTTGAATTCTTGTTTTGAATTCTTCAACATTCATATTAATCATTTAGCATTACATTCCATGATTAACATGGCATTAAAGTGGCACCACAAAAATATATTTAACAAAATTATAATTTTTGTAGAGTTTTGGCAATTGCCTGACCTACTTTTTGGCTCGTTTAATTCTAACTACACCCCACATTGTCACCATTTTTTTATCTTTTTTACCTGGTTTTTTTACCATGTAAAAACATATTTATGGATGATTATGATGGAATTTAAAATTGTAATAGTCTAAAATATAGTCCTTCTAAAATTTTTGACAACTTTTGATTCATTATTTTTCTTGGGGATCAAAATATAAGGTAAAAGAAAACTGTAGTAAGGACTAGGCCTTTTTCGTCTTATGTGGTACACCTTTAAGGATTTTCACCCAACAAGTAAATTATATTTTTATGCCCTCATGTGGAAGAGATGTGTCTCTCTAAACTTGGAATAACAAGTTTTAGAACTTATGTTGAAGGTTGGCATGTAGCAGGAAAACATTAACTATTAACTCAACAAAATCCAAGGCATATTAAACCCTCACAAAAGCTAATGTGATTTATTTATAAAAATAAAATTAAAAAACTAAACATGGCGCCCATGTGAAGGAACCTGAAGGCAGGCTAGTGGTCGACACATGACATTTAGTGAAAGGTTAGTCCAGTCATGGATTATGGATTAGTTACATCTCCACTGATGAGTGTTCATCATGCACGCACAATCCCACAAGACAGTAAATGTTCTACACAAGTTCCATTTGTCATTGATTATTTGTAAAAAAATTTGAAACACCATTAGGTTGCCAAAATTTACAGTGATTAAACTTGGCTTAATATTCACCTATAACTTGTAGTCATGGCATGTATCAAGGTTGAAGGTGCTTGTACCAAAAAAATTAAAAAACTTGAAATAAAAACTCCACTGATAAAAGAACCATTGACAAAGGAGTATTTCCGTGATGTTTTGGACCTACCAAAAACTGTGATCAATTTCAAATGCATGAAGACGACAATCAACACATTGCAA
>Ga0209611_10004833_pt1 | contig 22876 bp, 16 predicted proteins | sample S1TSphgellanicum_3_FD_187693 | JGI IMG/M metagenome (GOLD analysis project Ga0209611, IMG submission 187693) | Host-associated microbial communities from peat moss isolated from Minnesota, USA - S1T2_Fc - Sphagnum magellanicum MG (SPAdes) (version 2) | ecosystem: Host-associated > Plants > Peat... | reverse complement strand
TTTTGAAATAAAATTGCCAAATTTTATACCAAGCTCAAGCAAGTAGCCAAAATATAAACAGATTCTTTTTTTTTTTTCTTACTTTCATATGTGGTCTATAGCCAAATTTGATTAAGTTGTCTTGTGGATGATTGCTAGCTCGGTTACTTCACTAAATTAAAAAAATAAAAACCTTGATAGCATAGTTCAACTCCTTATTATAATTTGTTTCGCAGTGTCCTAATTTTGGAAAAAGATTCCCCATTTTTCAGTTGCAATATCATGACTGGTGTTTTTTTGGGGTGAAATTTTGAAAAAAAATTGAACAAGAAATCAGGAAAATTTTGGAAATTCTTGTTTTTTCTAATGTAAACTTGACTAAACCTTGAGGAGTCCAAACCACAAACCAAGTTTTTTCTATCAATTTTGAGCTATTGAAAATTTGATGAGATTTGCCACTAGAAAAATAAATCAAATTAGTCAAATTACACTAGAACAACAAAACAAAACAAAATTAAAGGAAAAAAAATGTCCCCAAAAAAAGGGGTTGACCTAGCACCAACACAATTGCCTCTTTAGAAAACAAAATTTTCACAATTTGACAAAATTCAATGAACCCAATTGAGCCATATCTTCCTCTCTCTTTTTTGCATGTGCAGTATACCAAATACAATGACAATCATTTTTTAAGGACCAACAACCGACCGTATTTTTTGGTACAAAATTGTGCGCCTACACAATAGAGAAAATATTTCTTTGTCACAAGATTCTTTTTCTACTGAATTTTTTACCAAATTTGAAAACTATTAGGAAGGATTTTGCCATGATTCCACAACAAGTTTTAATATGTAAGTAAAAATTTAGAAGGATCCTTAAATGTTGTTATTCTCATATTTTGTTTATATCCAAATTTGGTTGCATCAAGTTATGAATGATTACAACTTGTGCTACACACCAAAATGGGAATAAAAAACTCTCTTTAGAATACAATCAATTTGTAATCCAATATTTGGAAACTACATGTTTATTTGTAATGCAAATTTTACGATGAAATCAATATTTATTTCGTTTATAGTTTTCAAAGTTCACACTTACCTTCATAAAACCTCTTAGTATTCATGTTCAACATTGATATCTGAACATTTCATAAATGTTTCATCTACTCACATGTTGCAATTATTTCATATATCATGACATCGTTATATTAATTATCTTATGAATTACTAATATGCCCACAAGAGTCCACATTTGAAAATTGATCATTTATATATGTTGGAAGAAATATTTCTTAATTTCATTTGTAAAACATGTCCATTGCCCAACAACTAAGCCACAAAAAAACCAATTCCATAATTCCAAAAATATGCATCTATCATTTAGGGAAATAACATTGTTCTTTCTATTTTAACCATTTGACCATGACTTTAGTACCCATATATTTCTAAATTTGTCATACAATTACACAGAACTTATGTCTTTGAAAATGGGCCAATTAAATAATAATTTTTTTCCCATTTTTTTAAAAACTTGATAATTTGATTATGTAGATTATGCAAACACTTGGTGGTTCCCTCCATTTGGCAACAAGTATGAACATGAAACCTCTAAAAATCATGGGGCTATGGATGCATTTGGATTTTCTTCTTGTATGCATTGGGATTTGTTTGCTTCAGACTAAGCTCAAATTAAAGCATACAATTCAATCCAAACCCATGAATATAATCATTTTTCAATAACATAATGAAGTTCATTGTTGATCGTATATAAAATGTAAGTGTGTTTCACCTAATCAACCCACTTTATCACTTTTTCCAAAAAGCTAAACAATCAACTATATTGACTAAATTTGCAATTTTTTAACATTAATCAATTGTGAACACATACACTAGTTTTATATAGTTGAAGATGTTAAGATACATATTGACATAAAAACCAAAGGAAGTAGACAACATTGATATTTAAATGAAAGATTCCATGGTCATTCACAAAAGGTAATGCAACATGTTCATAAACTATGTAAACTTGGATGGAAGTAGGATAATAGGACTTTGGGTTGTATGTTTGTGTGATTATTTAAGAAGTAGTGAATTTTGAGGTTAAATGATGTGGTAGATTGTGATTAGTTAAAGAAGGTGATGGATTAAAAATTCATGATTTTTACAATGATAAAAAATATTCATAATCAAAACAAATGTCAATCTTTACATTATATAAAGATGTGTATAAATTATTGTACATCATTATTTCATTTTGAATCCATTTCAATTTCTTTAAAGATGAAATATATATATTGAAGACAAGTTAGAAATATTGAGTATTTTATATTCATTGAAATTCAAATTCAATCCAAATTATTTCACATGCTTTCATAATATGTTACTAATATTGTATGTAAACACATTAAAAACTTGTACATTAATATATATTTTTTGAAAAAATAAAACAATGGTTGCAATTTGTTGGCTCCTATTAATGTGACTACACTCGAGTGAAATAATTCCACATGCAAATTGTGTCATTCAAAATCTAAAGACAAAAATTGTTGTCAAGCACCTTTAAATCTACAAATTGATGTATAACAAATTATGCATTAACACATGAATGTTCACATGCATGTGAGAATAAAATGATTGCATATATTGTATGTCCAAATATGACATTTCTTTTGAAAATCCACCATAGAGACTCTAGATTGAAAGTAAATTAGGAGAAGATCCAAGGATTATAGGTTTTGAAAACTCAAGGTGAAATGTGTAAGTTTAAGAAACATTTTCATAATATAAATGTTGGTCATGTTTTGTAAAAAAAAACACCACGAAGTTGAAAATGGATACAATAATTGTTTTTCTTCCAATACAAATAAATGATATTTTTCAGCATATTATTTAAGCTAACATCACCCTAAACATGTTCTAAGTATGCAACTTTTTTTTTTAAAAAAAAAATCTCTAGGCATGTAGTTGGTTTGGTGGCCACTTTTTATAGGTTACCATGTAAATAATTAGAAATTTCTCAATTTTGGGCTATGTGTATGTAGTTGGAACAAAATTTGGTTTGAAACTGGACCCATTAAGGAAATTTTTTTAAGAGAATAGAGAACAATAGTCTTGTGAAGAACTACATCTAGAACTAAACCCAAAGGTCTAAAAATTATTTAAAAAATTCCTAGGACCAAAATAGGGGTTCTTTCAAATTTTAAGGAAAAGTTGGAACCAGTATTGGAGGTTCTATTGAAAAGAAAAAAAAAACTAGTCGACATTGATTGAAACCCAAAAAACAATTTTTGCAATGTCAAATTGTAGCTAAATGCAAGATCAAAATGGAATGAAATGACAAAAGAAAAAACATAAAAGTGAACACAACAATGAAGAAATGAATGTGTCAATAAGCATAACTTAGCAGAAAACTTGCTTTAAAAACAAATGTAGTGCAAAGAAATGATCCGAAAAAAGTAGCAACAATGGAAGGGTTTTTAAGAGCACCTTTAGTTATGTGGGAAATGTTGATTGTCACTAATGTGGACCTAATGACAATAAGGAGATGATGATGTTAATTAAGGTTGTGGTATGTTCCATCCAACTCCCGTGTATTCACTCACCAAAAACATGGTGAGAAATTAACATAATAAATGCTCCCGTGTGACATTGTTACCACTATACCCGAATGTTAAGGGCCAAAAAGCCCAAGTTATTAACACTAAGTCTAAATGGGCCTTTAGGAAACAAACCTTAACTTCTGTTTAACCACAATACTAATTATAACCCTATTTTAACAATAAGTTAACCATATGTGTGAATAAACAATAAACATTGAGACCTCGTAATTTGTATTTTAGGATTTTTTTTTGGCAATTTAAGTCATGACCGTTAATAGGAAGATGTAAAAAAAAGTGAAAATCATTCCTAGAAAGATTTAGCCAAGTCTATTTATAAACCACAAATTTTTATCATCTTTTTATATGGCTGGCTATTTACTAAAATCAGATATAAATATATTGCAACTAAATTTCTTTGTTTTTTGACAAAGAAAACAATTCTGATCATTGAAACCTTTCAAAATAATTTCATTTAAAAATTTGACACGTTCCCACATTGCAATGGTAAAGTTGAAGGGTTTACATTCAGGTTCTTGTGATTTGGACCCTTGCAAACCCACACCTGTTTGGTGGAAGTCGATCAAAAGAACTAAATTGTGAAATTAACCTTTCGCTAGAATATGGATGGAAACCATGAAAACCACTCTTGAACACAAGAGTGTTCATGTTCTTTAAAACAATTTCACTCATACCTCCAATTTGAGCCTTAAACAATGAAGTTATCTGTAAAGTCACCCTCTCTTTCACCCCCTATCCCCTTCAATTTCATGCCCTATCCCCTCTTTAAGTGGTATCTACAAAGTAATTAAATTTTACTAAATCTCAGTATTTAATGCAAAATGTTCAAGAGTAATTAAGGTAGTCCTCCAGGACCTGGAGCACTGAAAATCAGTGTTTTTTTTCTCAATTTCCTGATGTAGCCAGGGTGGCGAGCATCCCTAGTCAGATTTCGACTTAACTGGCGAAGAAACTCTGAAAACTGTAGCCCGTAGGCATAAATGTGGCGACACCATCCCCAAAAAACCAGTTTTCTGTCGCTTTTTGGCGAATTTCTTTTTCGAAAACAAGGAATTTTTGACAGAATATTCCATTTTCAGAAAACTGCTATTTTTCGCCAAAAAACAAATTCATATGTAGCACCAATGGAGTGGCTCAGGAAAATGGAAAGACAGGATGAAACTCAGTTTACCACGAAAATTGGTGGAAAAAACTAGTTTGCATCCCAGTTATTTCATTTTGTAAAATTTTCATCACCAGTTATGCGTTTGATGCCCTATTCTCGCCTGCTAGTCGCATGACTTTACGGATCACTCTGCTACTGTGTATCAAATCCAGTAAGGAACTAATTGTTTCCCGATCCCCACCCATAGACATGAAAGTTGAGACCCGTGCAATAAGGTGAGAGATGATTTTAATGCAAATAATTGGTACAATCATCATAGTCAACCAATCGAAAACAACCATTTCTTCGATCCTTGGCAATGTATAATAGAATTGGAAGCAAACCTGATTTTAAAATCAAGCCCCCAAGATTCTTGAATTTTGAAATGTTATTGCCAAAACTGAAATCACACCCAAAAGAAGGAAAAAAAAAAACACCAACACTTTTGCTCACAACCTTCTTCTAGTTCAATTATTGAATTACATACCTACCTATGCAGTGAGTGTTTGGTAACCGGATGAACAAGTGAAGCAACGGATGAACAGAGTTTGGCAAAAAGCCCCTCCTCCGCTCTCTGCATCCTGCACGGCCTTGTGCAGTGTTCTTACCGCTGCCTGCGTGTGTGAGTTTTTCTCCCTTCTTCGTCGTGGGTGGGTTTCTCGTGGGTTTCAAGCTCTGCCCAAATATCTGCATCTCGCAGAATCGTCATTGAGTTTCTTTGGGAATGTAAAGTTCGGAATGTTAGCATCATTGGGTCTTGATGGAATTCTATAGCTGTTGTTGGGGTTTCTTGGGTTTCCAGCTTCAGACTGCTGGTTTCTGTACTTGAGTATCATCAGGAGTGGTCCAAAAAGGAGGAAGAAGAAAGTAGACAGACAGACAGACAGACAGACAGAGGAGAACTAAGAGAGGTAGATAGAGAAAGTGTTTTCTTTTGTGTTTGGCACGGATAGGTTCAATCCGGATCTTGAAAGATGGAGGAACGGAGTATTAGGGTTTTTTTCTTGGTGGCAGCTTTATGTGTACTACCCTTCCTCCATCACTGTGATGCAACCGAGTATGATCATAAGGTAAACAAACCTCTTTACTACAAAACCCCTTTTTGGTTTGTGCAGTTGTTTCTGGCTGTGATGATAACTCTCGTGATCCAAGTACATACATGCCCTTCACAAAACCCTACTTTGCGAGTCCAAAATACACTTAATACCCCACAAGAAGTATTCTCATGATGTTGTCGCTGTGTATATGAGTAGGAAGAGATTCTGGATTTGGTTTCTATCCAGTTTCACACAGCTGTTTCACTCTTTTATCCTTGCAATGTATGGAGTGTGGAGCAGTAGTATAAATTCTCCAATTGTTGTAGAGAGTGTGTGTGCTCTTTCTTTCAAGGTTTTGGTCACCTCGTAAGACCATCAGTTAACAAAGCATTCTAAAGCGAAGAAAAGATCTTTCTTTTCAGGAAAACCCTCTGCATGAGAAGGAATTTTGGACTTGGAGTTTATCATTGAAAGGCCAGTGATTAGGGTTTGGATTTGCTTTGAAATTAGACAAACAGGCAGATGCTTATTAGGATTTTTGATAATTGAGACTTGTTGGGAATGATTTTTTGAGCAGTATGCAGCTGGAGATACGGTAATGCTATGGGTAAACAAAGTTGGACCATACAACAACCCTCAAGAAACCTACAACTACTACAGTTTGCCATTTTGCAAACCTGGAGATGGAGCTTCAACTCATAAGTGGGGAGGACTCGGTGAAGTCTTGGAAGGGAATGAGCTCATTGATAGCGAACTTGAGATTAAGTTCAAAAGTAAGTCACACCCCACCTTAAGCTCTTTTTTATTTAGCTTTGTCAACTCTTGAAAAAAGGAACCTAGGAGAAGGTTCATGGAACCATTATTAGTTCCACACTTTAAATTGGAAACTGGTTTAGACAAACATTTGCTTTCAACTGTCCAGTTGCCTTCACATGATTTTTGTAGCCTGAATTGGTTGGTTGGGTTTCTGACAGTCCCAACAGAGAAGAAAACAATCTGCAGTTTTGAACTCAGCCAAGGAAAGGCAGATGTCTTCAAGGAGGCAGTTGCAAGTACCTACTGGTTTGAGTTCTTCATTGGTATGCTTCTGCATTCAGAGACTGACTCAGCCACAACTTTGGTTTTTCATTGCTTCTGGCTAGCTTTGTGATTGTCTTCCTGGATGTGTCTGGTTTTTGTAGCATTTCTTACCAAAGATTCTGATCTAGCATCTTGTGGAGCAGTTGTGTTTCAATTCTCCCTTGTGTTGCCACAAGCCCTATTCTTAAAAGGGACTACCTTGATTCCAAGTAACGTGGTTGACATCACTGCCTCCTGAGTATCCAAATGCAAGTCCAAGTTTTTTGTATGGGATCAGATTTCCTCTTCCACACATACAGGTTTCTGACAATAGCTGGTTTGGTTTTCTGTGCGGGGACATATGGAACAATTGGGCTGAGGATTTGCAGATGATCTGCCACTGTGGGGTATGTATTTTCTGGACAAAGAGCCCGATTGCACTATATAGATGACTTTGATTCAGCTTCTTTTCCTCTTCATTCATTTCTATTCTTCTATTCTTTCACTTTTCTACTTCCTCGTGCAAACATTTATGTTTTCCACTCTTCCTTATCCACTTTCTCAGCATGATTGTTGACATTAGGTGTGTTGAATGACCCAAAGGTGGAAACCCTAATGAACTGAGAGCTTGTGAAAATGTATATGATTTGCAGGATTTGTTGGAGAGTATCATCCAGAGAAGAATGATGAAGACTCCAGACATATAATCAACACACACAAACAGTTTTTGATCAAATATAACAAGGACCAGGTATGTTTGCACCTCTGTTAGTAACGCAAGCCCCTGAGAAGTGTTGAAGAAATTAGCAAAGTGTTACACATTTGCCGTGTGCTTTTCTTATCACAGATCATTCAAGTCAACTTAACACAAGGCAATCTTGTGCCCATCAAGGATGGGAAACAATTGGAGTTTACATATGCGGTTGAGTGGGTTGAGACCAACACCACATTTGCCCGGCGCTTTGATGCCTATTTGGATTATCCATTCTTTGAGCATCAGGTCAACCCATCCTGCTTCATACCTTTATCATGCAAGTTTTTTCCTGCAATCTTGTTGAATACATGTATTCTGATTTCGATCCACATGTGGGTTACACAGATTCACTGGTTCTCAATATTCAACTCATTCATGATGGTGATATTCCTCACTGGGCTTGTATCAATGATCCTCATGAGGACACTACGCAATGACTATGCCAAATATGCACGTGAGGAAGATGACTTGGAAACTTTGGTAAGCCAGATTCCTCACAACCATCATCTCTAAGTTGTAGAATTTATGTTTCAGATCAGGACTGGTTAATTTCTCATGGACACAGTTTAATAAGAAGTCATATTGCTGCTTTTCTCCATGTACAAATACATTGAAACACAAGTCATGAGAAAGTTGAAGGAATGAACCTCTGAAATGTGTTTAAAATTGCCAGCTTGTCCTCTTACATTGTTTGCTGGGAATCTTTTTTGTTTTAGTATTGGGTGGGAGATACTGTCTAAAAATATTTTGATGGGATCTAGGAGTGAATCAGGCTCAGTGTGAGAGGTTCAAGGTGGATAGTTGCATGTAGAGCAAAAGAATGCAGGATTTGAAGTCTACAGGCTAGAGCAGCACATCAAACTGGGATGTTGGGGTCATGGTTCAACAATTTGGCAAAGCATTATTGGTGTCCATGTGATGTCTGCAGGAGAGGGATGTTAGTGAAGAGTCAGGATGGAAGCTGGTCCATGGAGACGTGTTCAGAGTTCCCAGTAACTTAGTGCTCCTGTCAGCACTAGTGGGGACAGGAGCCCAGCTTTCAATGCTCATTTTACTTGTCATCCTGGTGGCAATCATTGGGATGCTTTATATTGGGTATGTTTGTTTCTATCTCTGTCTTATTTACACATAAAATCACATCTGGGTCCCCATACTATAATGTAGGTGCAAGCAGAACTGAAATCATTATTCATGATAAATATGTAGTGCATCACGCTGAACACTCATTCATGTTTCAGTGGTCATATGGCACTCTGAACCCTATGACTGTTTTCATATGACAAGAAAACATTCTCACTGGGGATTTGTGGTCACAGACGTGGAGCTATTGTCACAACTTTTATTGTGTGTTATGCCCTGACATCATTCATATCTGGATATGTGGGAGGAGCATTTTATTCCCGCAATGATGGTGAACCCACTTCCTCTTTGAACTCCTTGCTGAATGCTCAATCAAGAAATGGTGATACGACCATTTGAAACAGTATGAGGTCTATATCAGTGTCTGACAATGAGATGTTTTTGGTCTGATCACAACAGTTCTGCTCCAACTTGAGCTTCCAAATTTGATGCTAAGACGTTGGTCTTTAAGTGTGCTAACATATATGAAGTTCAAGCCAAGATCAACATGGATTGTAGTAGAATCAACACAGAAGAATTATGGACATGATTGTGACCATGTGCTGTGCATGTGTGCAGGAAAGCATTGGATAAAGTCAATGCTTCTAACTGCCACTCTGTTTCCATTCACCTGCTTTGGAATTGGTTTTGCTCTGAATACCGTGGCCATCTTCTACCATTCCCTGGCAGCCATCCCATTTGGAACCATGGTTAGTCTTCCTTCTCATGCCCCTTGTATTGAAGACTTTTTGATTCTATCTGTTGGATGGAGGGCACTGCCTCTCCATCACAGTTTCAATACAATACTGCAGACAGTTGAGCTATTTAACTGATCCATTGCAGGTGCAATTTCCAGTTACAGCTTATGATCTTAATCATTCTCACAAGTGTTACCTGTGATCTATACGAATGTGTTAGCACATCAGTGAAATGTTCTAATGTGGACTTTCTTAGTAGTTAAGAGCATACATGTAAGCTGGAGTCTGTGCATATGGAAATCAGCATTGATCCTCTGTTTGCTTTATTTGCTAATGCAGACTTGTGGTATATGTTGCTAAACTTTGTGTAAGGCCCATCAGTGACACAATGATGTGGATTCTGGGCTGGCATCAGGTGGTGGTGTTGGTGATTTGGGCATTTGTTTCATTTCCGTTAGTACTGCTAGGAACCGTTTTGGGCAGAAATTGGAGCGGAGTTCCAAACAACCCTTGTCGTGTGAAAACCATCCCACGTCCCATTCCTGAGAAAAAGTGGTATCTGACACCTTGGGTGGTGGCACTCTTGGGCGGGCTTCTTCCTTTTGGCAGTATTTTCATCGAAATGTACTTTGTGTTCACCTCCTTCTGGAACTACAAGGTAATACAATTGTGCCCCTGTTAATACCGAATGACTTTTAGTTAACCCTTTGTCTCTAAGAGACCCAAAGTGGGGTGATTATCCAAAATTGGTGTCTTCTTCTTTATGCATGCAATAGAGATGATGTTTGCATTTGTGGCCTCTCAAAGTGGTCGTCTCTCTGCACAAGGGGTTGTCACCCTGATAGCCAGAAACTCAGTATTGTGCTTGTTATTTGTCTTAGGTTTTCAAGGGCTGAACCTTCTTGAGATGTCAGATCTTCATTACCTCTTTCAACTGTTTTTGTTATGCTGTGATTTTGACATAGACCTGCTTTTGTTGGATGGAAAAAATCCAACTTTGTTGTTGCAGGTGTATTATGTGTATGGGTTCATGCTCCTTGTTTTCCTGATACTTGCAATAGTAACAGTATGTGTAACTATTGTGGGTACCTACTTTTTGTTGAATGCTGAGAACTATCACTGGCAATGGACTTCATTTATCTCAGCAGCATCCACGGGTGCTTATGTGTTCCTCTACTCGATCTACTATTATTTCATGAAGACAAAGATGACTGGCTTCTTCCAAACCTGTTTCTACTTCGGATACACACTGATGTTCTGTATTGGTCTTGGCATTCTTTGTGGTAAGCCTCCAATATCTTCAATTCAGAAGAATCACTTCAAGATAGATCTAAGTTAGGTTTTTTTTCCCCCCATTTTCTACATATGTGTTTGATATCATTTTGTGGTGCTTAGTCAAACACATTTCTGAACATGGGCTTGGTAATTTTTGTTGTGTCTCCAGGTGCAGTGGGGTATTTAGGGTCATCCGTTTTTGTACGAAGGATTTATAGGAACATCAAGTGTGACTAAGGCTCTCCCAAAACCCTATTTTCTATCACCAAGACTTTTGGGTGCACTCGATAAGATCAAGCCCACCATTGCCTTTTCATAAAGGACATTAGAATCAGTACTAGTTTGTAGTTGCTCATTCTTCCTGGCAGCAGATGCTTAGATTCAAACTAACATTAGGGTCATGTAGTCACATATATGAGTTGCCTACATATGATGAGGGATCCAGTTATGCTGAGTGACATAGATCAATCAATGGCATCAATTACCTGTGTTGTGGATTTTTTTAAGCCTAGTATAACATCTGGAGAATACAAATAATGTACTGATGAGAGATGCTGCTGCTTCCATTGTTCCAATTTCTACAGCAAACCTCAAGGCTAGGTGTCTCACATTCAAGCCTTTGACAATGCTGCTGGAAAAGACCATGCTGCTGTAAATTTGATGCAATCTGGGGCTTGGGTTGTCACATTCTCTGCCATTCTGCTGACTGCCATTCTGTGCCATTCTCACCTTTGTGGCTGGTTGGTTTTTCCTTATCTGTTTCTCTGTAACTTTTTGCCTCTATTTCTTTCTCCTTGCTTCTCTACTTGCAGAAATAGTGGAACAAAGCTGGTGAAGGTGATTCACCTTTGTGAGCTTCAATAGCAAAAACCCATTGAATGTAAGAGATTGTTAGAATTGTGGCACGCCTCAATCAAACATATCCATCAAGCCATGACTGACTGTACATATGTTTGCTTTATATGAGAGTTGACGTCAAGAAAAAGTTTTGAACCTTGTTCCAGCTTTGGCAATTGGGATTGTGGAGATTTATTTTTTATTCTCACGAGAATATTTCCTTTTAAGGAAATGATGCACTTACTATTGACATCAGTATTGACTCTTTCTGTTAACCACATGACTGAACTCAACTTGCTTGCCATGGTTCTAAGTTGTCATCGCCATGGTTTGAAAGGTGCAAGGGATATTATGAGTAGTAATTGGTTCAGCAAACAAAACATTGAAGAAACCCTGCCCAACAAAGACCCTAAGGCTTCTTCCAAAAGGCAAGAACTACGAACTCTCCTAGCATTCACTTGTTTTTCACACCAATTATATTATTTTCAGAAATGTTGAATCTTTTTTCAAAAAACTAAAATTAAAATTGTGTGAAGGAAATTAAAAAATATTTGAAAATATTTTGAAAGTGCTCTATTGTCAACCAAAAGTAATTAATTAATTGACAGACATGTGTTGAAGCTGCCCATGTACTACAGTGGAAGCATGAATTAATAAATTCTTAGGAGTTGTTTAATGATTGAGGCTTTAAAGTTTTAATATTTCCAAACAAGGAAGCATCCGAGTTTTTGAAATGACTGGATTAAATGAAAGCAACACACAAGAATGGAATGATATGGTTTTCAACCAATGGGTAATTGAATATACAAGAAACACATACTAAATACGAAAGCATTGTCAAGATTTCTTTTACGGTATTTCAAGGATGTCTTAAAAAGATAAGAATTCTTTCTGCCATAGAGAGGGCACCATATGTTTTGGAAGCAGAACCTTACTTACATTGCCAAATGTTCATTTGAACAACTTTTTGAAAGGACCTTAACGTGAGCTTTACGCTCGTTAAGGCCCTCATGGAAAAGCACAACCAGAATAAGGCCCTCTTCACACAACTAGGAGTCAGGGCTGAAAAAACTTGGGGCCAACTTTGAGCATTTTTGGCTTGTTGTTTGGCCCCAAGTTACTAATAAATGCTAGAACATTGATGGCAGGATATTAATAAATGCTGAAACATTGGGCCTAAGGGTCACAAATTGGCCTCCCAAATTCCATGGCATCCTCTTTCCAGCCTTGGGGCCAATAACAAGGCCATAAAGTTGAGCATTTATTAATAACTTTGGGCAGATTGAAAAGATATTTTCTAGTTCAGCCTTGACTCCTCTTGTAAAGCCCTCTGGGCTGATTTCAACTTTTGCACCAATAGGAATGCTTGATTTGGGTTGAACATCAACCCTGACTCCGAGTGCAAAGCGGGTTTAAACCCTAAACCCTAAACCCTCAACTATCACCTCAAGTGGTACCTACTTTTCTAGTGTCACACTCCTACTGAGGCCTTACCTACCACTTTTTTAAATCCAAAATTAGGAAACTAATTGAAACACGAGAGTGGAAATTAGTTTTGAAATAAGTTATCATCACTTGATACTACATCAACATGTATTAATCCAACCTATGTTGATAGAACTCTCGTACCAACTTTGGTTGTCATTTTGAACCATGATTGACCATTTGTTTTTTTTAATCCCCTGTAGTTCAATTTTAGTTCAAAAGTTGACAAAGAAATTTATCATATATTTGATTGTAATACATTAAGAAATTGAAAACCAAAAGAACTTGCACAATTTGATTGTGCCATGCATAAACTAATTAAACCATGCTATTTGCAAGTTACCCAAAATGAAGCCAATGGAGTTTGTTTCAATGACATTTAGGGCCAGTTTAGACGAAGGTCCAGGGTCCCATGAAATAAAGCAATCCTATTTGGATGAGAGTCATAAATTGGACCCACAGCCTTTAAATGAGAGTTCAAGCAAAAAGTGGCAACTCTAGGCTAAACCTACATGGCACCATTTTAGAGGGAAAATCAATTGGTCTGAACCCAAAAAAAAAAAAGAGCTAAAAGGGAAAGCTCGTGATTTGAAGAACTAAGATGTAAGCTAAGGTCCTAAATAAGGTCCAACTCAAGGATTCAATTTGCTTTAAATAAGTCCAAATTGGTACCTAGGAATTTGGACCCTAGACCCCCCCCATCTAAAGTGGCCCATACTCTCTAATGAATCTGGATTGAAGTAATAACTAGGCTAAGTGGGTCCCAAGCAGTCTTTCAAATGGCACTTCCTTTCAAAATGGGTGAACCAAATTGCTTCACTTTAGGGTTAGGGATTTGCCAGATTCCTTCACTTTAGGATTACAGTTTCGCCAGATCTTCAACATTAGGAATCATCAATGAGCCTTTGCTTTCGCTATTTCTAGCAACTGTTTTGCCACATCTTCACATCGTGCTTTGACAAGCCATCGCCAGTGCACTTGCATATTGAGTGGGAGGCTTGGAGGCTAGAGTTGAAAGTTGTACAAACACCATTCTTAGGAAGTTAAGATTGCGTGTTATAACTTGAAAGCACTAAGTTGTACAAGCACCATTCTCTTGAATGGTCTTGTGAACGTAAGAAGTTAGAAATTTGTACTTTAAACTTTGGATCATGGCTAGACATTGGACTCCAGGCCCTAGGGTGACAAGTTTGAACTTTGAAGAACTTAGCCAAGGATGGTGGACATTGGACTATAAACTTGAAGAATCAAGACTCAGGAGAACTAGATCCAAGGATTTGGAGTAAAAAGTCTAAGATTTTGGACATTGGAACTTGGGACTCAAAATATTAGATTTTGGAGTGGACTGTTGGAATCAAAATCAAGTTGTTTAACAATGAAAATCAAAATACATTTTCGATTCTTAAGTTTTCTTGAGTCATCCAACGCCCAGTGCCCATAAAGCTTAGAATCTTAGACAATGGAGTTCACAATGCACATTCAGTAAACATCATGTCTTCTTGTTTATAATTTGCATTTTGGGTTTGCAGTAGTAGTTAGTGCACTTGTTTTTTCTTTGGAATTGTAACATCTTTGCAACATGCAGACTTGGGTTTATAAATTGTGGTAGTAGCAAGTTTTTGTGCTTGTTTTTTTTTTAGGGTTTGTAACATCCAAACCTAGGCTTATAAGTTGTAGTAACAAAAAGCTTCTATGCAAGCACTTTTTGTTCAAGGTTTGTAGCAATTGAATTTGGGCGTGGCAGCAACAAGCTTCTCCACTTGTTTTTTATTACAACTTTGCAACAATAACACCCAAGCTTCTAAATTGTGGTAACAACAAGTTTGTGCACTTGCTTTTTGTTTAGCATTAAACTTATGTGTAGTATTTTTTTGTTTAAGGTTTGTAACAATTGGACTTTGGCATGATAACAACAAGTTTGTGCATTTGTTTTTTTTGCAAGTTTACAACTTTGCAACAATTGGACCCAAGCTTGTAAGTTCTAGCAATAGCAAGTTATGCATTTGCTTTTTGTTTAGCATCAAGCTTGAATGCAAGCATTTTTTGTTTAAGGTTTACAACAATTGGACTTGGGCATGGCAGTAGCAAGCTTTTGTGCTTGTTTTTTGTTGCAAGTTTGCAACTTTACAACAGTCAGACCCAAGCTTGTAAGTTGTGGCAGCAGCAACTTTGTGCACTTGTTTTTTGTTTAAAGTTTGCACCATTCAAACTTAGGCTTGTGGCAATAGCAAGGTTGTTGTGCACTTGTTTTCTGTTGTGGGTTAAAGGTTGGGCTTGTGGCAACAACAAGCTTATGCACTTACTTGGGCTTGTGGCAACAACAAGCTTCTCCATTTACTTGGGCTTGGTGCAACAACAAGTTTCTACAATTACTTTCTATTGTGGGTTAAAAGTTTGTAGCATTCAAACCTAGACTTGTGTGCAAGCTTTCTTTTTGTTTATTTAAGGTTTGCACCATTTATTTGTTTTTGTGTTTTTTATCACTTGTGCTTGCATTGGCAACTTGTGGGTTTTGCATCTTAAGGTTTAGTAGAAGTTTTGATGTTTGCCACATTTTGAAGTTGCTAGCATTTTATTGTTCACTTGTTCACTTGTAAGTTATGTGCATTGTGTACATTGGTTGTTTTCACGTTGCAACACTTTGCAACATTACCTATGATAGATTGTGTGCAACTATCCTATCAATAAGGGTAGGAATTGATGCATGATTGTTGATATTTTAACTACAGTTTAGGTTTTTTATTTTTTGGTTGCAATTGTTTGTGACATGTAAGTTTTTTCCACTATTTTTATTGATTATGTTGGATGTTATAAGTACCTTGTGCTGCAATGGGCAAGGTCCTTGGGACTAGGGTTCAAATCTCAAATAAAAAATAAAAAATGGAGAATGGATACAATGTGTTTGGCTAAGGGAAGAGGCAATCTTTCCAATGATGTTGGGTACAAGAAAAGCTTAGCAGGATAATGTGGTAGACAATAATGTTGTGGTATTATTGATTGTATTATCTATCTAGGAAGCAAAAGAGGAAAACATCCATCACACAGATTGTTGTCAAATCTCAAATGTTCAATTTTTTTCTGTTCATTATTTATCACTGATTTTCTTAGAGATATGATGAATGTTGTGTGTGTGTGTGTGAAGAAGTGACAAGAGTGTGATGATGATAATGCAAACATGTTATGGTTGTAGTGATTCTACTTACTACTGTGTTGATGTGGATGGGACTTTGCACTTTGATTTCATTTTAACAATTACTGTGTTACAATAAAGGCCAAATAAATGTTACACTACATTGGCATTTAGAGACAAAACTTTCAATCATCTAGTAATGTGCTCACAAATCACTTACCAGTTGAGAAATTTAAACATCAAATTTCACATAAAGAATTGCAAAGAAGAAACTTGCATTTTGAATGTGCTTATTTCCCATGAACCAAATTTCACATGCAAAATTTTGGAGAATACAAATTCCTTTGTATTTTGGGTGTGCTTATTCTTGTGAATGAAGTTGGAGTTCTCATCATTATGCAATTAGAGTGTACCACACTCACCAGGCTCGCCAAGTGGGTTGTTAATGGTGCATTCACACTTGTCCTTCCTTTTTCAATCTATTTCAAAATTATTTGTAAATGGGAAGGGACCATGGTTTTCTTTCTTTCTTTTTCTTTTTCAATTTTGTGATGTAACCAAGTGGTTAAAATTTGGAAAAGAAAAAAACACTAGAAGGGAATCCATCATTCCTTTTTCAATTTATTTCAAAATTCTTTCTAAAGGGTGAAAGACCAATATGCAAAGAAGTCTCACAAGGTGGCCTTTGGGTTTAGTGCTTTAAGATTTTGAGACCATTTTGTGCTCAAGCCTCAAACCCGTAAAAGCTTCTCATGTGGGTGCCCCAAGGTTTAGGTCTTTGAGACCACTATGTACTGAAAAACATGTAATAACCCCTGTGTGGGTGTGAGGTGCCCTTAGGTTTAGGGTTTAGAGACTACCACCATTGTTTTTCAAGTTATGTGCATTGGTCCTAGGGACAGTACTAGTGTTGGGAGGTTATCTGATGTTTTTAATAACCTTCAATTGCCATTTTTTTAAGATAATGGAAATCAAAAAAGTTCTGATGTTAGTTTTTTTGAACAGTCCCAAAGAACTACCAGGTTTTGGGGAATAACTGGCAATTTGCAAAAATGGGTATTTGTTTTTATGGAAGGATATTTAACTAGTTCTTAGACTTTTTGAAAACTTTGATCAAAATTATATATACATATATATATATAGGAATCAGTTCTCAAACAGTTGAAAAATATGGTTATATATATTTTAGAAGAATTATTTAATTATTTGAGAATTGCAATTATATTGAATTTCCATTTCTTATAATGGCCCAACAACACTGGACCATACTACTAGATTTTAAGCTGTGAAATTTTCTCTTTTTTCTTTTATGAATTGTTTTGACAATAAGAGTTATCTGTAAAGAACGTGTGAGATTTCCTCAGTGTATTTTTTTAATCCATTTTGAAGTGTAACTTTTTACTGGAGTTTTTGAATTATGGAAGGTTCCTTCATCCTATCATTGGTGCTTTTACATTTGAAAGGTAGACTACCTTTTTTTAAAAACTTTTGTTTTTAAAGCTCCTTATTTCTTTTGTTTAGATCTATATTTCTTTTTTTTCATTATTATTTTTTTTCTCACACCCCAAAATTTTTTTACCTTAAAATTTTTTTACAAAACAAACCAAAAAAATTCATGTCAATTAATTTATTGAATTTCATTAAAATGAGACATATGAAGGTTCATTTGCATGCAATGGAACTTGACAATGACACCAAGAAAATAATAGATGCAAAAATGGAGTGAGTTTGAAGATGTCAATGTCGATGCAACAACAAGAAACAGTAAGAAGTGCATTAAGAAATGCAGAGCACCTCAAAGCCTCTCATAATCAACATCATTGTTATCCTACAAAAAACAACATAATGATGAACAAAAGCAAAAGCGAAAATGATGCTATTATATATCGTACACAAAAGAGAAACAAGGAATGATGGTGTTACATGTTGCATTATGCACAAAAGAGAAAATGAAACAAAGCCCAACTAAAAACAACACAAACTCAATTGCGACAATGAATTTGTTAGGGAAAGATGAAAGAAATTTAAATCTAAAGGCAAAAATAAAATAAAATCTTTCGAGTTCATTATACAGCTAAATGGTCTGCATTTACACCCTTCTAGGAATTTAGACCCCTCCACTAGCCTCATAACTAGAGCCTCAATTATGGGGAGGGTTTAAATGCAAACCCTTTTTCTATATGTAAAGTACTTTGGGTTTGGGGGCAAGGGGGGCTTATTGGGGTTAGTACCCAAATTGGCCAAAACTAGAAATGAAATCAAAAGTCGGGATAAAAATAATACACAGGAAAAAAAGAAAAGGGATCCAAACTAATTTTCTCACCTAAATTGGTTTGGTCTTCACAAGAGTTTCAACCCCCAATTTTTTATTTGCCCTACCTATGCATATCACTTGCTACTATCATTCTTAGTTAAATCAAATCTTGTCTCAATAAAATCTTATAAATCTTGTGAACTAGTACCAAGTTTCAATAAATGTTACTTAATTTTTCTAACTCATATTATGGCTACACTTTAATTGGGGATGACACAAAGACTCCAAGGTCAAACTAAGGCTCAAAGATTGGGTGACTTTTAAGGATAACATTATTAAACAATTAATGTGTTATTGAAATTGAGTATTGAGAATTATGCAACTCTAACAAACTTGTGATTGGTTTTCTATATGGTCAAGTAAGTAGCCAAAGATATATGTAGAAGGATGGTTTAGAATTCTTTTTAAATATATTTTTCCAACCAAATTTGGCTAAATCAACTTATGGATGATCACCACCTCAACTACGTCAAAAATTTGGAAAGAAAAAAAGAAAAGCATTGGTCCAAGGGAATCCCTCCCTTACCTCCCCCCCCCCACCCCAAACTTAAAAATATTTGTCACATTTCATTTTTTCAATCTTTTTCATTTTTTAATCCATGTTTCAATTTCATGAATTGTGATGTTAAAAGAAGAAAATTAGTCAAAATTACGTTGAAAAAGAAAAAAAATCTAGAATTTTCACAAAAGTTTTAGCCCAAAACAAAATTTCATTCAACAGACAATTCATCACCTAATAAGGTGTTTTTTTAGTACTTTTGTCAGAAATAAAACAAACATTTCAAAAACTGAATTAGGCTTCAAAAACATCTTGAAAATATTTATGGAAAAACGAATCAATCTAAAATATGATTTAAATGGGCCCAAATGGGATACAACAAGCTAACCAAATTACCAAAAAAAAAAATTCATATGAATGAATTTTGGGTCAATTTTTTTTGTAATTTTTTGTAATAAATGATCATAGTTGTCTAAGTAAAACACTTTTTTTTTCATCATTTTTGAATAAATATGAATTTTTGAAAGTGTCTTGAGTCCTTGTAAATTCAGTGTTACGTTTTTTTAAATGATAATAATTTCAAATCATAACCAATTTTTTTTTTTTACATTTTTATGTTTTCTTATATAATAAACTACAAATTTTTTTGATATATCATGTACATTTTACCCATTTATGTGTAGCAAAGGATTTTTAAAATTTTAAATCAATTTTGGAAAGTTCTTTGAATTTTTAAAGTTTTACAATTCCACATATTTTAAGTTATGAGTGTTTTTTTTTAATGTGGTTAATAGGTCTTTATCTTTTTTTTTTCCCCTCATCAAATGTGTTTTATAATATGAATCATTTTGAAAGTCCTTTGCAAAATTGACTCCTATCTAATGCATTGTTGTTCACTTTTAAAGGTCCTAAATCAAAACTTAAACTAAAAATTTTATCAAATGGATTTTTGGTTTGAATTCCTGAATATTCATATGAATGAGAAACCAATAACTTATCATGATTGTCATGGCTTTAAATGGCAAGACATAAATATTTATTCAATTTGGATTGTTTTTCTTTTGCGATCTGACGCCCTTTTTGGCTTGTTGGATTGTGCCTGCACCCAAATGTGTTTTTCATTTGTAAACATATTGATTTAGTTATCAACCTACCATCCTAGTACTAAAGGAAGTTGCTTGTTTTGTTTTGTCACATTGAGATCAAATTTTTTTTTTCAATTTTGTGAGGTATATGCATAGATTTTTTTTTTTTTTTGGGGGGGGGGAATTTATGCATTATGGCAACAAATATTTTTAGTGTAATTTTTTTTAAATGAAAAAAATCACCAAAATTTTGGAACCAGAAAATTGAAGAAACAATCCTTGGATAGTGAAAAGACAATCCACAAAAGGACTTAGCCAAATTTGGCTACAGATGACAAAAGGAATTAGAAAATTTTAGAAATCCTTTTATATTTTTTGTGACATGTTAAAACCTATTGTTCAAATAGGGCCATTCTAGAAAAAAAATTCCCTTAAAATCTAGCAATTTTGGGGCATTTTTTTTCCCAAAAAGTTATTTTGTAGAAGTTGGGTTAACATTTTTATATTGTTAAGTGGCAAATTTTCACAAATAAAAAAACAATGATTGAGATCTTCCAATTTCCAAATCTCAATGCCCCTTATTGTACTCTTTGTACCATTAGAAAGCCTCTGATGAATATGGATGGCACCAAGGTGGTTTCATAATGTTTTAAAGCTTACCTTTCAATAAATTGAATATTGAACTATTTTTGCATTGAAAATTCAATAAAACCAAAGCCAAACATTTCAGAAAGATTAGACCACACTCTTGATATTATTGGAAAGCCCTTGATGAGTTAAATTTTATGAAGGTGTTTTTGTAATTTTAAGACCTAAGGTTCAAAAGAGATTGAATTTTGAGTAATCTTTGTCACTAAAAATTCAGAAAATTTTCAAAAATAAAATAAAAATTGGATTTTAAACTTAGGCTAAAAAGATGTACCTTTCAATATTACAATATGTGCTTAATAGCAGAGGCCACACTAGTATCTGTCAACAAATGATAATACAGTTTGACATTCATTGCATTTATAAATTAACAAAATAATGCAAAGGGTACCCCATACATACAAAGAATATTGACCTCCCCAAGCATGATTTTGATTGTAATTCTAACACATAAATAATCAAAATTCTATAAATACATCTTTAAAGAATTGAACTACATAAAGAACTCAATCACAACCCAATTACATATAATCATGCCTTCTTTTTGGGATATCATTTGCCAATTGAATCTTGTGGTCATACCTCATAACCATCTTTAGGTGGTTGTCTTCATGATGTGTTTCTTCCCTGTTGGACATCCATGCCCATAACATACTTGACTACCTACAAGCAATTTTCAACCTATAAATACCACTTAAAATGTGTAACATGTAAAGAATGTGAATAGAAATAAACATTTCATCCATGCACAAAAAACCAAATGTATTTCAATTTGGATGAAAGAATTACAAACTTTCAAATAGATAATTTAGTTTTAAATCATCAATTTTTAAAATGAAGAGGGGATCGAGCCCTAGTCAAAGTCTTTGCCCACTACAATTTGAATTCAATTTGTGGATTACAACATGAATTACTAAAAAATATTATAGAATTATATAAAAGAGATTAATATTACAATATTACAATAGGCTAGTTGATAAGATTGTATGCATATGTTTTTAAAGTTCTAGTGAATCAACATACATGAATCCATACAAAAGAATTAGTTTGTAGAATTGTATAGTAAAAGTACAACTCTATAGATTTATTGCAGGATTTTAAAAATGTTAGCATCAAAATACAAAAGGAAACAAGAAAGGGGTTTTTATTTGGAGCATAGTAATTTTTGACAAAAAAGTAAGTGAACAATTTTTCTCCTTCAGATTTTTATACAATAGTGATCTTCATCATGAAAGCATGGTTGATGCATCTATATGGAAAGCATTCCAAATTTTCCAAAGTAACATTTGCGCCTTGTTCATTTATTTTTTTCCTGTCTATTACAATTGACAAAGAATGTCCTCATGATATTTTGCTCACATTATGGATGCACTCAAATTGGGTATGAAACAAGGATTCCAAGGTCAAACTGGGGCTCAAAGACATGGTGACATTAAAGATAACATTAGTAAGTAAAAAATGTGTTTGTGGGGCATTGAAAATTAGCCAATCCTAATGAACTCATGCACTTTGAGTGTAATCTATAATGTTTGATGATTTAATTTTTTTCATTAATTTTGTTGTTTTTTGCTTGTTGCTTTCGAAGAGATCTACTCTTCGAGCAACTCCACCATCAGCTTGCACATTATTGTACTTGTGACCAATGTGTGACATAATATGATTTGTAAAAGGTCCACCAAAAAAAAAGAGATCTGGAATTTTTATTAATACTTGTTGAAATTTTTGAGAATCAAACTCCCAACCAAGTTGTCTTATGTCCCAACCATGGTGATATTAACATTATAGTGGCCTAGTGGGTTTGGCACTTTGATGTTGAATGTTAATATATATTTTCCTAAAAATTCCAGCATGACCATTAAGAAAGTATTAAGGTGTACTTTTCACTTGTTAATAATTTCTCAAAAATCTCAAATTTCTCTCATAATTATTTGATGCAGAACCTACTAGGCTACAACAGTATTACAAATACAAAACATAAGGTGCAATTTGTGTCCTTATTCTCTGATATCTATTGAAATTCTGAAATATAAAATTTTTAGACTAGACTGAACCTCTTTCTCTTAGATAAATAATTATTTTCACAAAGAATTGTCAATTGAACTAGTTGTAAGTTTGGTATAATATTTTGCTTTTTAAGTATGATATTCATTGCCAGTTTGGGATCTACTCTTGTTATCAAAGAGATCTACTCTTAGAACAC